>Ga0206879_1011_pt3 | contig 50123 bp, 31 predicted proteins | sample Alteio_BWOrgCont_5_FD_152897 | JGI IMG/M metagenome (GOLD analysis project Ga0206879, IMG submission 152897) | Enriched cells from forest soil in Barre Woods Harvard Forest LTER site, Petersham, Massachusetts, United States -... | ecosystem: Environmental > Terrestrial > Soil > Temperate forest > O... | reverse complement strand
GGGAACCGATGGATCAGGTTGCACTGCTACTTCTACCGTTACCATAACTGTTGATCCAAACCTTACCGCCGGTATCAGCGGAGGATCCTCGCCTATCTGTTACAACACCTCTACCGGCACATTTACTGCATCAGGCGGCGGTGGTAACGGAACCTACACCTATCTCTGGTACGAAAACGGCATCTCTACAGGAGTGACCACTCAAACTTACATTCCTGGAGCCTTGACCGCCAATGCAACGTTTTATTGCGCGATTACAAGCGGAATCTGCGGTACTGTTAATACCTCCAGTACTACAATTACAGTGGATGCAAACCTTACTGCCGGCATCAGCGGAGGATCCTCGCCAATCTGTTACAACACCTCTCCCGGTACATTTACCGCAACAGGTGGAGGTGGCAACGGAACCTACACCTATCTCTGGTATGAAAATGGTGCCTCCACCGGAATCACTACGCAAACTTTCAGCCCCGGCGCCCTCACAAGTTCCAGTACATTTTATTGCGCGATTACAAGCGGAAGCTGCGGTACTGTTAATACCTCCACTACTACAATTACAGTTGATGCAAACCTCACAGCCGGTATCAGCGGAGGATCCTCGCCAATCTGTTACAACACTTCGCCAGGAACATTTACAGCAATAGGTGGTGGCAATGGAACCTATAGTTATTTTTGGTATGAGAACGGTTCTTCCGCCGGAGTAACCACTCAGACTTTCAGCCCCGGCGCCCTCACAAGTTCCAGTACATTTTATTGTGCAATAACCAGCGGAGGCTGTGGTACTGTTAACACCTCCACAACAACAATTACAGTTGATCCGGGACCCAATGTTACTACAAGCGGTACTGTAACAGTCTGCACTGGAAATTCTACGGGGATAAGCGCAGGCAACGCCTCAACTTACCTCTGGCAACCCGGCAATCTCTCCGGTGCCAATCAGACGGTCAGCCCAGGCTCCACCCAAACTTACACCGTTACCGGAACCGATGGAAACGGCTGCACTGCCACTTCTACCGTTACCATAACTGTTGATCCGGGGCCCAATGTTACTGCAAACGGTACTGCAATAATTTGCACTGGGAATTCTACGGGGATAAGCGCAAGCAACGCTTCCACTTACCTCTGGCAACCCGGCAATCTGTCCGGCGCCAATCAGACGGTCAGCCCAGGCACCACCCAAACTTATACCGTCACCGGAACCGATGGAAACGGCTGCACTGCTACTTCTACCGTTACAATTACAGTTGATCCGGGACCCAATGTTACTGCAAACGGTACTGCAATAATTTGCACTGGGAATTCTACGGGGATAAGCGCAGGCAACGCCTCAACTTACCTCTGGCAACCCGGCAATCTCTCCGGTGCCAATCAAACGGTCAGCCCAGGCGCCACCCAAACTTATACCGTTACCGGAACAGACGGAAACGGTTGCACCGCTACTTCTACCGTTACCATAACTGTTGATCCGGGCCCGAACCTGACAACCAGAGGAACATCCACTATTTGTTTCGGTAATTCGACAGTAATTTCTGCTGCCAATGCGTCAAATTATAGCTGGCAGCCTGGTGCATCGCCTGGAGACAGTCTGACCGTCAGTCCGGTATCAACACAAACCTATACCGTTTCTGGTACAGATGGATCCGGCTGCACGGCTACCTCCACTGTAACTGTAGTTGTGGTTTCTCAGGTTCAAATTACTACGAGTAAGGATTCTGATATCTGCACTGGCGCAGAGGCAATTATTTCAGCTGCCGGGGCAAGTAGTTATACCTGGCAGCCCGGGAACTTAACAGGCTCTGCTCAAACAGTCAGTCCGACGACATTAACCGTTTATACAGTTACAGGATCAGATGCGGAAGGCTGTACGGGTATTGGAACGCTCACAATAACGGTTAATCAGTTGCCAGTTGTAGTTGCATCAGGTTCAAACCTGCTTTGTTACGGCTATTCGACCGGTACTGTAAATGCCAATGCATCTTCGGGCCGGCCATCCTACAGTTACTATTGGCTGCCGGGAGGAGCAACTTCCCCGACAGTAGCTGACTTAATTGCAGGTACGTATACAGTTACAGTAGCCGATGCAAATTCGTGTACTTCATCCTCTTCAGTAACAATCACAGAACCCGATTCCATCAGTATAAACGGCAATGCTGCTTCGACATGTAACAAAAATAACGGTTCGCTGAGTGTCAATCCTGCAGGCGGGATAGGGCCTTACGCATTTAACTGGCAACCCGGCGGAGGAACAAGTGCAGTGGATTCAGGCATTGTTGCCGGAACCTATACATGTGCCATTACGGATGCAAATGGTTGTATTAAAAAAGACAGCCTGAGTTTACTGTACGACCCCGGACCGCTCATACACCTGGATAGTGCGATAACGATTACCATCAGTACAAGTACCGTACTCAATGTATCTGGAGGACTTACCTATTCCTGGACGCCAGCAGAGGACATAAGCTGTACCCAATGTCCGAACCCCAGCGTCAATCCAACCAAAGCAACCACCTATTGTGTGGTGGTTGCGGATTCCAATGGATGTAAAAGCAGCGCTTGTGAAATCATTAACATTGATTACGACTGCGGAAGCGTCTTTGTTCCCAATGCATTTTCCCCGAATGGTGATCACGAAAACGATTTTGAATGCGTCATGGGCCTTTGCATTCAATCCATGCAATTTGTAATTTACGATCGCTGGGGACAAAAAGTATTTGAGTCAACTGATCAGCAGCAATGTTGGGATGGCACATTCAGAAACGAAAAGTTAAACGCAGACGTTTTCGTTTATTTTCTGGATGCCGTATTGATTACCGGAGAAAAAGTGAAACGAAAAGGCAATATAAGTTTAATACGATAAGCCATGGAAGCACATAAAAAAGTACCAAAATTGCTTGTATCAATAGCACTGCAGTTCGCTTGTGTTCTGGTTGCACAGGCTCAGGATATACATTTTTCTCAGTTTTACATGGCACCACTCAATCAAAATCCGGCTTTTACCGGAGCTTTGTATGATATAGAAGCGATTGTAAATTATAAAAATCAATGGGAAAGCCTTTCCTTTCCGTACAAAACATTTGCAGCCTCTTTCGATATGAGAATTAAACAAACAAAATTTAAAAACGGATTTTTAGCTGCAGGTATAAATTTTTACAGGGATGAAGCAGGCGATGGAAATATGGGTACGACAGAGGCCGACTTAAATCTCGCGTATCATCTTCATTTGAACAAGCTAAATACCCTGGGGGGAGGTTTGCAAGGAGGATTTGATCAACGCAGCGTTAACTTTTCCGCTCTTCAATGGGGAAATCAGTTTGATGGAAAAAATTACAATTCCTCACTTCCGAATCTCGAACCCGCCTATATTACCCCCATAATTTATCCCGAACTGGGAGGCGGAGTATTATGGACCTACGACAATTCCAACAGCTCAAGCAAGGTTACGCAAAATGACGTTTTGAAATGGAATATAGGCGCCTCGGCATTTCACATTCAGGAACCCGGCAATTCCTTTTATTCAATTGACAATGAAAAACTGGATACCCGATTTGTTATTCACGGTGATGGTCTGATCAGCATTCCCAATACGGACTTTGGAATCAATCCGCTATTTCTCTATTACAAACAAGGCACAATAAGTGAAATCGACATTGGTGCCATGGTTCGTTATAGCCTTGCAGATTATAATTCAAAGTATACAGGTTTTGGTAAAGGGGAGACCGCAATTTCAGCAGGCCTTCTGGTTCGTACGGGTGATGCCTTTATCGTATTGATGCTTTTGAATTATGCCAATTATGCCATAGGATTCAGCTATGATTCAAACTACTCCCTGCTTACTACAGCTACCAATGGAAGAGGTGGATTAGAAGTAGCTATCCGTTACGCGGGAATTTCAGCTAAAAAGTAAGCCTTCAACGAAGATGCAGCTACCCGACTTATGCATTCCGACGGCAAAACACCGGCAGGATATGAAAGTTCAGTAGGCTGCTACCTTTCCAACACCACCTTTTTAACCTCCATCCCATTATCCGTCCGGCATTCAATAAAGTAAATCCCCGCATTTTCCGCGCTCAGATTCAGATTTATCTGTCCGCCCTGCAAATCGGCTCTGTCCGCTTTGGCAACCAACTCTCCGATTGAATTGTACACACGAAGACTCAGGTTTGAATCAAATCCTGACGGAAACAAAACATTCACATCTCCTGTGGAAGGATTGGGATAAACATTCATTCCGATAGCGGTTGTTGCTTCTTTAATTCCGGTTGGAATCGCAAGTTCCTGACAAAGAATGGGAGCAATGGCCTGTGAAATAATTATACCACTAAATGCGGCAGAATCCGAATACCAGATTCCACTATTCAGCCTCAGCCAGGCAGTCGACGGTTTAACTTCACTGCTTGAAGTGCTGACTATTACTACGGTATCAAGCGGAGAACCCGTTGCATCAAACTGTAGTCCTAAGTAATAAGGTCCTGTAACATTAACCGGATTATCAAAGTTAATGGCATTCCAATCCCCGGCTGTAATCGAATTGATGGGCACCGTTCTATTAGCAAGTACATTGGTAGGAAAACCCGCTTCGTTATCCCATACCGTTAAAGAAAGTGTATGACTTGAATTCCCTGCATACGCTTTTGCAAATGCAACCAAAGCACCTGTGATTTGAAAACCTGCCGGAGGGGCGCTTGAATAAAAATCACAATTCGCCTCATCTCCATAACTGTTGGTTCCTGTCAGATATCCCCAGGTTGAACCGTTTTTAACCGAATAATACGTCAACTCCCCTACTTTTACGGGTAAAGGAATATTTGAAATAGTATCGCACTCATATCCCACGGGCCCGTTGGTAACTGTTATATAGCAGGTTTTGGTAACTGCCGGACTGGTACCTGAACTATTACTGACGGTCAGAGTTACCGGCCAGCATCCCAGCGTGTTGTATACAATTCCGCTTGGATTCTGAACTCCTGAACTGGTTGTAGCAGCTCCGGTAAAGGTCCAGCTCCAGGAAGTGGGATTATTCGTTGAAAGGTCAGTAAAATTCAGACTTGTTCCGGGAGGAACCGCAACAAAATCGGCAATAAAATTGGCAACGGGTGGTGTTGATATTCCTGCAACACACTGAAGCGCAGCCTGTGCATTGATTCTTCCGGCTCCCATTTCGCCTACAAAACCTGAATTTCCGGAAACAGAATTGATATTTGTGCAGCTTCCGGTAAGGCAACTCAAAACCTGTTCCGGAGTTAAACTTGGATTAAGTGAGAGCATCAATCCGCAGAGCCCAGCAACCAATGGAGAAGACATGGAGGTTCCCTCCAAATAATCGTAATTCAGAATTCCACTGTTTGTTCCGGCAAAATTGGGAATGGTACTCCAGATATTTTCTCCCGGAGCACAAACCGTAATCCAGCTTCCATAGTTAGAAAAATAAGAAAATACATCATTGCTTCCGGTAGATGCAACTGCTATCGCATGCGTGCAAGCGGCCGGATAACTCGGAGTGCTCGAAGCCGAATTTCCTGCTGCGGCTACAACCAGACAGCCTTTGCTGAAAGCATAATCGACAACACTTTGGGTATAGGCAGAGGAAGAGCCGCCCCAGGAACAGTTGATAACTCTTGCTCCTGAATCAGCAGCATAAACAATTCCTTCCGCGCCAAACTCTACCGGGGTCTCACCTGAAACGAGAAAAGAAGTGTCATGCGTAACTTTTAAGGCCATTATGGTAACCCCAAATCCAATAGAAGCAACACCGATGGTATTATCGGTTGATGCTCCAATGATTCCTGAAGTGTGCGTTCCATGCTGCCAGACGGCATTCATTGCAGGAGGACTGGGATCATTGTCACCATCCGCAAGGTCATAGGATTTGGGTGAAATATGGGCAGCAAGATCAGGATGGCCTGTCCAGACTGCATTATCAACATCCGCAACTACAATGGAAGGACTCCCCACGGCAATACCCCAGGCTGCCGCTGCATTAATCTGCGGCAGATGCCATTGATTAGGGTAAATAGAATCATTTGGAGTAAAGAAAAGATGATGAAGGGTCTTCTTTTCCGCATACTTTATAAAACTTAGGCCGCTAAGTTCAGCGGCCAGAGCATCCGCCACAGCGATATTTCTGAATTGTACTTCATAGGTTTTCCGTAAAGCAACACCACTGGATTTCGGATGCTTTTGAATCACATTGACAATTCCGTACTTTGCACTGATTTCTGAAAGGAACTGCACTTTTGCAATATCTACGACTCCCTTGGCATCGGCAGGAATAAACACCAGAGCATCTTCCCGTATCTGAAAAATGATTTTCCCATCCTGATAGTCCTTCTGGACTCTTTGGGCGTAGTTCTGATTTACTGACAAAATCACAGAAACCGCGAGAAATGCAAATTGTATTTTTTCTTTCATTTTAGTATGTTTTGATATCAATTGAATCTTGAAGGTAAACCAACGTTTTTAATAAAACAAACAGAATGTGGCTTCTTTCGTAAAAATCGGACTACCTTCTTCATTCCCTGTTTCCCGGGAAATATATCCTGTTTTTCATTTCTGAATTGCGAAGGAGAAAACCCTCCCTGAGCGTGATCCATGCCACCGGCGAACATTCCATTTTAAAATCCTATTTCACCGGGTTAGAGAGTTGATAGGAGAACAGGCTCCCCAATCCCCCTCCACCGCTTTGAGCCGTCCCGAACAATGTATTTCCGGCAAGTACAAGATTTCCGCGGGGACTGGCCCCATCATTGTAATCAAAGCTATGAAGATTTACATATCCGCTGCCATCGGTATGAATTGAAAAAATGTTGCCATCGTTGCGTTCTCCTCCATCATAGGTAATACCATACAATACACTACCCAAAAGCAACAAAGAACCCGCAGGATGAGCACCATTATTTAGCCCATTGAAATCAAGAAGGTCTTTGTAACTGCTTCCATCAGTATGAACAGAAAAAACACAGCCCATTTCTCCGGCACCACCCCGTTCCGTCATGCCATACAATACATTTCCCGAAAGAGTTAATGAACCAAGGGGATGTCCTCCGTTTTTGCTATCGAAATCGAAAATGTCTTTATAGTTTGTACCATCCGTATGAATGGAAAAAATGCATCCAACACCATTTTTTGCGCTTTGAGAAAACATTCCATACAATATATTTCCGGAAATTATGAGATCCCCAAAAGGGTAAATCCCTCCCTCATAAGCCGGGCAATCGTACAATACCTTAAAACCACTTCCATCCGTGTTGACAGAGAAGATATTCCCTTGTTGATTGGCTCCTCCGCCATATGTCATACCATACAGGACATTTCCCGAAAGCAGTAAAGATCCATGAGGGCTATACCCATTAGCCCCTGTAAACTCCACCAGTTTTTTAAATCCAGTACCATCGGTATGAATGGAAAATAGGCAGCCACCAGGATGATCAGCGTTACCTCCGACCATAGTCATTCCATACATCATGCTCCCTGAAATCGTCAAAGAACCGTTGGGGGTACACCCCGTTTCCGGAGCAAAATCGAAAATATCTTTAATTCCGCTCCCATCCGGATTTATCGAAAAAATAGTACCGGAACTGGTCGCCCCTGAGTTCGCTCCGGATTCGGATTCCATCCCATACAATTTATTTCCGGAAAAGGTCAGCGACCCCCATGGATAATCTCCATACTTGAAGTTACAATCCATTACTTTTTTGAACTGAGCTTTTCCTGTTCCTATAAGAAAAAAGAAAGCAAGAATAAGAAAATAAAGGTTTTTCATTTGAGTTGTATTTGTTTTTTAATTGGGTTGAAACCCGGTCGTTAAATTAAGCCAAGCTTTTAATTCCACAAAAAGAAAATCAGGAAATACGTAAATGTCGGACAAGCATTTTCAAATTTCCACACGAATGGCTTATGCCTGCCTGCCGCAGGCATGGCAGGCAGGGCACAGGCAGGCCTATTGGCTAATCCCTATTTTTTGTCCGGAATAAATTTCAGGGAAACTGAATTCACACAGTACCGCAACCCCGTTTCCTTTGGACCGTCATCAAACACATGCCCCAGGTGCCCTCCGCAGCGGGCACAGGTGATTTCTATGCGTTTCATTCCCAATGAATAATCAGGAGTCTCAATAATGTGCCCCTTGGCCGCTTCCCTGTAAAAACTGGGCCACCCGCAACCCGCATCAAATTTCGTATCCGATTTAAACAGCACATTCCCGCATGCGGCACAGACGTATGTTCCGGGCACAAACACCTTTTCGTATTCTCCGCTGTACGGGGCTTCTGTTCCTTTTTCCCTAAGCACACGGTATTGCTCAGGAGTGAGAATTTTTTTCCAATCGGCATCTGTCTTATGAACGGTATCTGTCATAACGGTTGTAGTTGATTTGCTGCTGTCCTTCGAAGATCCGGCAGTTTGGGCGCTCTTCGTACTGTCGCCGGCACAGGCCCATAAAAATCCGGTAATTAATAATAGCGTTTTCATTCCATCACAAAGGTTAAGACCCTTTGAACTTATTTTACAACCCCGGCCCTGATTATATTCAATGCCCCCCCGGCCTTAAACCATTCAATCTGTTGAGCGTTGTAACTGTGATTCGCTTTGATCTCTTCAATTCCCCCATCACCATGGTTCAGGACCAGTGTTAACGCAACACCGGGACTAAAGGATTTTAATCCGATCACATCAATAGTATCATCTTCCTTAATCTTATTGTAATCCTCTTTGTTGGCGAATGTCAGCGCCAGCATACCCTGCTTCTTCAGATTGGTTTCATGAATCCTGGCAAAGGATTTAACAAGCACTACGCGTACACCGAGGTGACGCGGCTCCATTGCCGCGTGTTCTCTGGAAGACCCTTCTCCGTAATTCTCGTCCCCTACCACTACCGATCCGATGTCTTTGGATTTGTACATACGCTGAACAGCCGGTACACTTTGATATTCATCGGTCAACTGATTTTTAACCGAATCGGTTTTATCCGTGAAGGCATTTACTGCCCCGATCAGCATATTGTTTGAAATATTGTCCAGGTGACCGCGGTACTTAAGCCATGGACCGGCCATTGAAATATGATCGGTCGTGCACTTGCCTTTGGCCTTGATCAGTAACTTCAGTCCTTTCAGATCCGTCCCTTCCCATGCCGGAAACGGATCAAGCAATTGCAGACGTTCTGAACCTGGCGAAACCAGCACCTCAACCCCTGCACCGTTCACAGCAGGAGCCTGATATCCGGGATCGTCAACCGCAAAACCATTGGGAGGAAGCTCCAGTCCTTTGGGCTCCTCCAGCTTTACTTTTTCTCCCTTTTCATTGGTCAGATAATCCGTAAGCGGATTAAAACTCAGGTGCCCCGAAAGAACCATAGCAGTTACAATCTCAGGGGAGGCTACAAAAGCATGCGTATTTGCATTCCCGTCATTTCGTTTAGCGAAATTCCGGTTAAAGGAGGTGATGATCGAATTCTTCCGGTTCAGATCCGCAGTATGTCTGGCCCATTGTCCAATGCAAGGTCCGCAGGCATTGGCAAGCACTACTCCTCCCATTTTATCAAAAACAGTCAGAAATCCGTCCCGCTCGACTGTAAACCTGACCATTTCAGAACCCGGAGTTATTGTAAATTCAGATTTGGCCTTCAGACCTTTATCCACAGCTTGCTTTGCCAGTGAGGCCGAGCGTGAAATGTCCTCATAGGAAGAGTTCGTACAGGAACCAATCAGTCCCACATCCAGCTTTTCAGGCCAGCCTTTTTCCTTCACCGCAGCTGAAAACTTCGAAATCGGCCAGGCCAGATCAGGCGTAAATGGTCCGTTCACATAAGGCTCCAGCTCCGAAAGATTAATCTCGATAACCTGATCAAAATACGAGGCAGGATTTTCATACACTTCTTGATCTCCGCGCAAATGCTCCTTTACCCCATCGGCCAGTTCAGCTATTTCTTTACGCTCAGTACCTTTCAGGTAAGAGCTCATTTTCTGGTCGTAACAAAACACCGATGTGGTAGCACCGATTTCAGCTCCCATATTGCAGATGGTGCCCTTTCCTGTGCAGGAAAGCGAATCCGCCCCCTCTCCAAAATATTCAACAATCGCATCCGTTCCACCCTTCACGGTAAGAATACCGGCAACCTTCAAAATCACATCTTTTGAGGACGTCCATCCGCTTAATTTTCCAGTCAGTTTCACGCCGATTAACTTGGGCATCTTCAGCTCCCAGGGAAGCCCTGCCATCACATCACAGGCATCCGCTCCGCCAACACCAATGGCAATCATACCCAATCCCCCGGCATTCACGGTATGCGAATCGGTTCCTATCATAAGTCCACCGGGAAACGCATAATTTTCAAGAATAACCTGGTGAATGATACCTGCGCCTGGTTTCCAGAAACCGATACCGTATTTATTGGAAACAGAAGAAAGAAAATTATAAACCTCCTCATTTACTTTTATCGCCTGCTGCAAATCTGCTTTGGCTCCCGATTTGGCAGTGATCAGGTGGTCACAATGAACAGTTGAAGGCACGGCCACTTTAGGGCGGCCAGCCTGCATAAATTGCAAAAGCGCCATTTGAGCAGTCGCATCCTGCATAGCCACACGATCCGGGTTAAAATCCACATACGACCTGGCCCTCTCATAGGGTTTTGCCGGCAAAGCTTCAGAAAGGTGAGCATATAGTATCTTTTCGGTAAGAGTAAGCGGTTTGCCTGTCAGTTTACGTGCGGCAGCTATTTTTGAAGGAAGCGCAGCATACACCTTCTTTATCATTTCAACATCAAAAGCCATAGAATCGTTCAGTTTTGGTTAACTACTGGGTTTGATAATACTAGAGAACAAAATTAACAAATTTCTCACATTTACTCCCATCCAACCCAAAAGCAAAACCGTGGAAAAAACAGATCAATTGCCGTTCGAAAGTTTAGCAAATCGCTTCCTGATTTTTGACTTCCACTTCCCTTTTCCGGCACCCCTTCCGGGAATACGAAAGCCGTTTCAAAGGATGTACCTCCAGAACTTCGCAGAAAACATGGCCGTCAAAACCAGCTTTCGTCATCGGCGTCGTATTTCCTTTTCCATTTTTCTTTTTAGTTTACAGTTCCGAAATGTGTTCTTATCTTTCATAAAAATACAGAAATCTGCATACCGAAAGAAACAGAATCAAATGAACCGCCTGCTGTTCGAAAACATACGCATTTCCTTTCAATCCATCCGCAGCCAGTTGCTGCGTACCATACTCACAATCCTTATCATTGCTATTGGTATCATGGCCCTGGTTGGCATACTTACGTCAATCGAAGTGATCAAATCCTCCATAAACGGAAAATTCACCAACATGGGCGCCAACACCTTCACCATCCGCAACAAAGAATCCAATGTTCGTTTCGGAAAAAACGGAAACAGCCCCAAAAACTATAAGACGATCAGTTACGAAGAGGCGCAGCGATTTAAAAATCAATATGCGTTCCCGGGCACCCTGAGTTCAATATCCGTAAGAGCCTCCTCTATAGCTACCTTGAAATACCGCTCGCAAAAAAGCAACCCCAATATTGGCATCACGGGGGCTGATGAATTCTACCTGAACACATCGGGTTACGAAATAGAAATGGGCAGAAATTTTTCAACACAGGATTTGCTCCTTGGAACAAACGTAATTCTCCTGGGCCAGGATGCACGAAAAGCACTGTTTGCAAAAAGCGATTCAGCCCTGAACAAAGAAATCACGGTGGGTAGTGCAAAATACAAAGTAATTGGTGTCCTGAAAGAAAAAGGAAATGCTTCCGGTTTTGGCGGAGACAAAATCGGAATGATTCCCCTTACTTCAGCCCGAAAAGATTTTTCATCCTCCGACATGTCCTACACCATAAGTGTTCTTGCTCCCTCTGCAGCCTACATGGAAGCATCCCTGGCTGAAGCCACAGGGATCATGAGAACAATCCGTCGAATTCCTGTCGGAAAGGAAGACAACTTTGATCTCAGTAAAAGCGACAATCTGGCCCTTATGCTCATTGAAAATCTCCAGAAAGTAACCATAGGAGCCACCATTATCGGTTTTATAACATTACTGGGAGCTGCCATAGGACTTATGAACATCATGCTGGTATCGGTCAATGAGCGCACCCGTGAGATTGGCGTGCGCAAGGCACTTGGAGCAACACGGCTTTTTATACGAAGGCAGTTTTTGATTGAAGCCATTGTCATTTGTCAGTTGGGCGGACTTCTGGGGATAGTGCTGGGGGTATCTGCCGGAAATCTGCTTGCCCTGCAATTTGGGGTTGGCTTTATAATTCCCTGGGGCTGGGTGACCGGAGGAATCCTGCTTTGTGTCGGCGTTGGAATAACAGCTGGAATTTATCCGGCCATTAAAGCTTCCAGACTTGATCCGATTGAAGCGCTGAGAACAGAATAAGTTCAATGCCGGTTCCTGTTTTTAAGGTTATATTTGAAAAATAGTATTGAGAGCTTAAATTTTAGCCCTGAATGTTTAAATTACTAACCGTTATAGGCGCACGCCCACAGATCATCAAAGCTGCCGCATTGAGCAGGGCGATAAAAAATCACTACGCAAATCAGCTGAAAGAAATAATCGTGCATACCGGACAACACTACGACGATAATATGAGTCAGGTGTTTTTCAATGAACTTGGAATTCCACAACCCGATTACAATCTTCAGGTAGGCTCTGGTTCACACGGCAAACAAACCGCAGTAATGATTTCAGGAATCGAAGAAATTCTGCTGAAAGAAAAACCTGCTGCGCTAATCCTATACGGCGACACCAATTCCACTTTGGCCGGAAGCATTGCAGCCTCTAAAATCCACATACCGGTAGTGCATATTGAGGCAGGGCTGAGATCCTTTAACAAGGCTATGCCAGAGGAAATAAACCGTATCCTAACAGACCACGTTTCCACCCTGTTGTTTTCACCTACAAAAGCGGGTTTTGAAAACCTTGTCAAGGAAGGATACGACGAAAATCCACTTGCACCCTATTCTGCTGACAATCCGAAAATCTACCACTCGGGAGATGTGATGTACGACAACAGTCTGTATTTTTCAACACTGGCCGAAAAAAAAACACCCTGGATCGAAAACCTGGGTCTTCAAAAAGGCAATTTCATTTTAGCTACGATTCACCGGGACAACAATACAGATAACCCCAAACGCCTCTCTGCGCTTTTCAACTCGATGATTCATCTGGTGAAGGAATACAAAACGCAACTGATTCTTCCTCTACATCCGCGTACTTCAAAATCGCTCGAAAAAAACCTGGGAGACCGTCTTTGGCAAAAATTGAAAAGCACTTCTGAAATTTGCATCAACCCTCCCGTTTCCTTTTTAGAAATGATTGCCCTTGAAAAAAACTGCAGTCTGGTGCTGACCGATTCCGGAGGAGTTCAGAAAGAGGCCTTCTTTTTTAAAAAACCTTGTATAATACTTAGAAGTGAAACCGAATGGGTAGAATTGGTCGAATGCAAAAGTGCCATAATCGCTGATGCAGACCAACATCGCATAGAAAGTGCATACAGTTGGTTTATGAATCATCCTGACCTCCGGTATCCGCCGCTTTTTGGCGACGGAAAAGCGGCGGAATTTATCTCTAGTGAAATAGTTAAGCATTTGAATAATAGCTAATTTTAAATCAACATAAAAATAGTCCTGCCGGACCTGAACTTTCGAATATGAAAATTTCGTACAACTGGTTAAAAACCTTTTTAAATACAGAATTGCCTGCGGAAGAAGTTGCTGAAATTCTAACCCATTGCGGACTTGAAGTCGAAAGCATAGAATACAAGTCCGCCCTAAAAGGCGGACTCAAAGGCATCGTCGTGGGAGAAGTGATCAGCAAAGAAAAACACCCCGATGCAGACCGGCTGAGTCTTACCAAAGTGAATACAGGAAAGACACAGCCTTTGAGTATTGTTTGCGGTGCACCCAATGTAGCCCTGGGTCAAAAAGTGCTGGTTGCTGAAATAGGAGCCGTTCTTCACCCTATTACCGGCGAACCTTTTGAAATTAAAAAATCCAAAATACGGGGACAGCTTTCCGAAGGTATGATCTGTGCCGAAGACGAAATAGGCCTTGGAAATTCTCACGAAGGCATCCTGGTTCTCGACAACACCGCTGAAATTGGTCAACCAGCCAGCGTTTATTTAAAACTTCAGGATGATCAGATTTTTGAAATCGGCCTTACCCCTAACCGGGCGGATGCCGCATCACACCTTGGAGTAGCCAGAGATCTGGCGGCTGCGCTGAATTACAGAGCCTTTTTAAATACATCTCCCCAGGCCCCCCGGGCCCTCCGTCTCCCAGAACCGGGTCCTTATACGGTTTTGGATACCGGAAAAAAAACCGACGTTTTCGTGGAAGACAGCCTTGCCTGTCCAAGGTATTGCGGAGTCAACATCAGCGGGGTAACTGTTAAGGAATCTCCGGACTGGCTAAAAAACCGGCTGAGCTCTATCGGTCTTAAACCCATCAACAATATAGTAGACAGTACTAATTTTGTACTTCACGAATTGGGTCAGCCCCTGCATGCTTTTGATGCAGACAAAATTACAGGGGACAAAATTTTTGTAAAAAAACTTTCTGCCAAAACAAAATTTACAACACTCGACGGCGTTCAAAGAGAATTAGACAGCGAAGACCTGATGATCTGCAGTGTCACCGACCCGCTTTGCATAGCAGGCGTATTGGGTGGTGCGGATTCAGGAATATCTGCGACCACCGTAAATATATTTCTGGAAAGTGCCTGGTTTAACGCGGTTTCGGTACGAAAGACAGCGAAACGTCATGGGCTGAAAACCGATGCCTCCTTCCGCTTTGAACGCGGCACAGATCCGAATGCCCCTCTGTTCGCCCTTCGCCGTGCTCTGCAATTGATTCTGGAAGTAGCCGGAGGCGAAATCACCTCTCCTCTTACCGACATCTATCCCAGCCCTGCCGGGCATTTTAAAGTAGGTCTCTCTTATTCCAATTGCGACGAATTTATCGGAAAGAAAATCGATCCGAAAATCATAAAAACAATTCTGTTGTCGTTAGGGATTGAAATCCTGAGCGAAGGAGCCGAAGCCCTCCTATTGTCGGTTCCACCTTTTAAAGTAGATGTTACGAGGGAAGTAGATGTCATTGAGGAAATTGTTCGCATATACGGTTACAACAACATCGAAATTCCCCGTACCCTGCATTCCTCAATCACCTATTCCATTCATCCCGATCCCGAAGAAGTTCAGGATTCTGTTTCTGCTTTTTTAAGCGACAACGGATTCAATGAAATTCTCACAAATTCCCTGACACGCTCATTTTCAAAAACATCGGCTTCACCAGAAAAAAGTTCTGAAATCACCCTGCTGAATCCACTGAGTACTGATCTCCAGGTGATGCGCCAAACCCTTTTATTCAGTGGTCTGGAAGCCATTTCCTACAACCTTAACAGGAAAAACTCCGATCTCAAATTCTACGAATTCGGCAAGACTTACTTAAAAACAGCTTCGGGAAAATACATCGAAAACAAACAGCTTGCTCTTTTTCTGACAGGTAATACGTCAACTGAAAACTGGAACACCCAACATCCCGGATCAACTAATTTTTTCAGTATAAAAGGTGCTGCTACTGCGGTTTTGAATCGCCTTGGAATCGACAATACAAAAACAGACACGCCCAAATCAGACAATCCAACCCAGGCGAATGACCCAAACGACCCGCCGAGCGATCTTCTGAGTGAACACCTTCGGATATCAGCCGGAAAAAAAAGTATCGTATCTCTGGGCAGAGTGAAAAACCAGCACCTCAAAACCTTCGACATAAAACAGAATGTCTGGTACGCCGAGTTCAACTGGGACAATCTGATCGAACACCTAAAGAAAAACAAAACCGAATTCCGGGAAATTCCACGTTTCCCTTCTGTTCGTCGCGACCTCGCCTTACTTATCGACAAGCAGGTCACCTATCAGCAACTTAGAGAAATTGCCTTTCAGACTGAAAAAAAATTCTTAAACCAGGTCAACATTTTCGACGTCTACGAGGGCGAAAAACTTCAGGCCGGAAAAATCCAACCCGAAAAAAAATCCTACGCCCTCAGTTTCATCCTTCAGGACGAAAACGAAACCCTCACCGACAGCCAGATCGAAAAAATCATGGAACGTCTGCAAAAAGCCTTTACCGAAAAAGCAGGCGCAATAATTCGTTAGGAAAAGGCAATCTGCCGGTTATGTTTTTGCAACATAATTCAGGTCATCAATTTCTTTCAGAATTCTTGAAAACAACTCTGTTTTCGTCGCCCTTCTTTTTTTATAACTTACCACGTACCGCAACGTAAATTCCACATATTTTTCATTGGCAACAACCGCAATAGTGGCATCTGTTTGCGCATCTTCCAGACGGTATTTATTTTGCAATGCGTTCCATTGTTCTCTTGAAATTTGGGACAAATCCCCGGCTACTTCCTTACCGATAGTTAACAATAGAAGTTTTACTTTTTCGAAATCACTTCCATACTTAATCAGAACTTTAATTTCATCCCATAAAAAAGACAAATCACCTGAATAATTGAAAACAGGCTCCTTAAAAACAAAACTATTTGCCACAAATACAATTCTTCCATTGTATAAATCGGCATCCACCCATTGTCCGATTTCCATGATGGTTGTTCGCAGTATACCAATATCCATTACGTCCCCTTTAATGCCCCCTAATTGAACGCGATCACCGGTTTTGAAATACCCTCCTATTAAAATTGCCAACCATCCTGCAAACGAAACAATTACTTCCTGCAGAGCGAATGCTATTCCTGCTCCGGCAACACCAAAAGCGACGGTAAACCTGCCCAGTTTATCACTGTACACGAAAGCAATCAAAACGATAGTTAACGCATAACCCAAAAAATTACTGACCTTTTTGGCCTTATAATGGTGGCCATTGTCCTTTATCTTTGAAAACAGGAAACGCTGCGTAACTCTTACAATCAACCAGATAACAACAATCCCGACCAAAACGGCAATAATTTTGTCCAGTAAAGGATTCAACAAGTAGCTATCAATTTCATTTTTCATAAGAAAATTTATTTGAAAAGTTCATTCAATACCGATTCCTCCACAAGGTTCGGCATCGTCACCTTAAGTTTCTTATTTCCCTTTACCGCTCTCGTTATCGCAAAGATAGCCTCAGGATTCCGGGCCCAGCTTCTCCGGGCTATTCCGTTATTTACGTCCCAGAATAACATAGACTTCAGCCGGCGGGAAGCCTCCCTGCTCCCATCCAGCACCAGACCGAATCCTCCGTTGATAACCTCCCCCCATCCTACTCCACCGCCATTGTGAAGAGAGACCCAGGTGGCGCCACGAAAGGCGTCACCGACAAAATTCTGAACAGCCATATCGGCTGTAAACCTCGAACCATCGTAAATGTTTGAAGTCTCCCGGTACGGAGAATCAGTACCCGAAACATCATGGTGATCCCGTCCCAGTACTATCGGTGCCGAGAGCAAACCTGAGGCAATGGCCTTATTAAAGGCCTCCGCAATTCTCATTCGGCCCTCGGCATCAGCATACAGGATCCTGGCCTGTGATCCCACAACCAGTTTATTCTTTTGGGCTTCCTTAATCCAATGAATATTATCGGCAAGTTGCTGCCTGATTTCCTTTGGGGCCTTCTTCGCTATTTTCTCCAGCACCTTGCAGGCAATCCGGTCCGTGCTATCCAGATCAGCAGGATCAGCTGAAGTACATACCCATCTGAAAGGCCCGAAGCCATAATCAAAACACAGCGGCCCCAAAATATCCTGAACATAGGAAGGATACCTGAACTCCCGGTCACTACCCCCCACCTCTGCTCCTGCCCTTGAAGCTTCCAGCAAAAATGCATTTCCATAATCGAAAAAATACATTCCCCTTGCCGCCAGTTTGTTGATGGCGGCCACCTGCCTGCACAAGCTTTTTTGCACTTCCTTTTTAAACTTTTCAGGCTGCTCCCTGATCATCTGCTTTGCATCTTCAAACGAAATCCCGGCAGGATAATAACCGCCCGCAAATGGATTGTGCAAAGAAGTCTGATCAGTACCCAATTCAACTTTAATGCTTCGCTCTGCCAGTTTTTCCCATAGATCCACAACGTTTCCCTGATACGCAAGTGAAACCGCCTCAGCTTTTTTCCGGGCCCGCTCAATCCGGCCCATTAGCAAATCAATATCCTCAAATACTTCGTCCACCCATCCCTGACTAAAACGAACCTGTATTGCCTTGGGATTGACTTCAGCTATAACTCCGATAGCACCGGCAATCTTTGCAGCCTTTGGCTGAGCTCCACTCATGCCTCCCAAACCAGCGCTGACAAAAACCATTCCTGCCAGGGCCGGCTTCGACGATCCCTCCTTCACAAACTTTCTTCCCGCATTCAATATCGTAATTGTCGTACCGTGCACAATCCCCTGTGGTCCAATATACATAAACGAACCCGCTGTCATCTGACCGTATTGCGTAACGCCCAGCGCATTAAAACGCTCCCAGTCATCGGGCTTACTGTAATTGGGCACCATCATTCCATTGGTAATTACAACACGGGGTGCCTCCTTATTCGAAGGAAAAACCCCAAGCGGATGTCCTGAATACAAAACCAGTGTCTGCTCATCACTCATCTCAGCCAGATACTTCATTGTTAGCAGGTATTGCGCCCAGTTCTGAAAAACCGCTCCGTTCCCTCCGTACGTAATCAACTCATGCGGATGCTGCGCAACAGCCATATCCAGATTATTGCTCAGCATATGCATTACTGCTGCAGCCTTTTTCGAACGGGCCCGATAGTCCTTTATGGGCCTGGCAAACAATTTATAATCCGGTCTGAAACGGTACATGTAAATACGTCCATACATTTTCAGCTCCTCAGCAAACTCAGTAGCAAGCTCTGCGTGAAATTTCCTGTCGAAATACCTCAATGCATTTCTCACCGCCAGTTGTTTCTCCTCATCCGAAAGAATAGCTTTTCGATTGGGAGCATGATTAATTGAAGTATCGTAGGGTTTTACCGGAGGCAACTTCCCGGGTATACCTTGCAAAATGAGTTTCCAGAATTCTTTAGTATTAGTCTTCATCTTTTTTTTCCTTCTCTATTCTTCCTTGCTTCTTATTAAAACCATACGGACAATGCCGGCACCCGTTCTGGCAGCAATACCCCCGCTTGAGTAAATACTTTTCTGTAAACACCAGATAACCCTCTTCGCTGTAATAAAAATCTTCCGGATCAAGTTGAAGGTTGCTCGAAAACTCGCTCATGCCCTAAATTTAGCTAATTTCAACGATTCAATTCTACACTTTTTTTGAAACCGATTCAACTCCACAATCCCATTTTTCAAACCCGCGGTGTCCGGCTGCACGTTCTTCCCTTATACCTGAACGACCCCGTCATCAGCGGCAACAAACCTTATAAACTCAAATACAACCTGCTCGATGCAAAAAAGCAAGATCAGCACACGATCTTAACCTTTGGAGGCGCTTTTTCGAATCACATCCATGCAACTGCGGCGGCCTGTAAACAGGCCGGATTCAAATCCATTGGTCTGATAAGAGGCGAACAAACCCTTCCTCTGAATTCAACCCTTAGTTTTGCCAAAAAATGCGGCATGCAGATCGAATACCTCGACCGTGAAACCTACCGAAAAAAAACTTCAGCAGAATTCATTAAAAAACTTCATCAGCAATTTGGCGAATTTTACCTGGTTCCCGAAGGCGCTTCAAACGCTCTTGGAGTAAAAGGCTGCAGCGAAATCCTGAATGATGTAAATTCCAACAATTTCAACTACATCTGTTGCCCCTGGGGCACCGGGGCAACCCTCCAGGGCATAGGCCTTTCCTTGCAATCCAATCAGAAGGCTCTTGGCTTCTCTGTCCTTAAAGGAGTATCCCAACTTCAGCCCGGTCTGCAGAACGAGTCGGCTAATTTTCAAATCATCGGCGACTACCACTTCGGTGGCTACGCAAAATCCAGCCCCGAACTGATTCGCTTCACTGAAGAATTTGAAAAAACCACAACAATTCCTCTTGACCCGGTCTACACCTCAAAAATGTTTTACGGCATTTACGATCTGATTCAAAAAGGCTTCTTCAGCCCGGGTACCCGTATTCTGGCAATCCATACCGGCGGGCTTAAAGTTTTTCCTGTTACTTTTTAAGTATGAACCCGATTTTGCTTTCGATCTGCGCACTTCTGTTACCGGATTTACCATCACCATATTCAACTCAACCGGCATTACCGATAAAACGTTCAGCAGTTACAAAATTGCTGAAAACAAAGAAGCGTCTGAATTCCTGCGTCATATAAGGCCCGGTGACGGGGTTCAGTTCAGTCATATAAGTGCCTTAGATCCCGCCAGGACCCCCAAAACCCTAAATGATATTACCTTTAGAGTATTGTAGTGAACTTCCGCGAAAGTGAAAGAACAATCCAGATACCATAGAACCATCCCCGAACTTGAGCAGGAACTCCGGCAGGTAAAAGCTGCTCAGGAAGATCCTGCTCAGTTTCAACCCCTTTACGAAAGCTACTACAAATCCATATTCGTCTTTATTTTTCGCAGAACCGCAAACGAGGACCTCACAGCCGACCTCTGTTCAACCGTATTCCTTAAATCCCTGCTGCACCTGAAAAAATTCGAATACCGAAAGGTACCCTTCTCGGCCTGGCTTTTCAGGATCGCGCTCAATGAGGTAAATATGCATTTCAGAAAAAGCAAAACGGCCAGAGTGATCAGCATGGATAGTCAAAAAATAAAGGAAATTGCAGCAGAAACAGAAAATCCCGAAGATGACAAACTGCTCATGGCATCCATTACCGAATTACCCCCCGATGCCATCCAGATGATCGAATTGCGTTATTTTGAAAACCGGCCCTTTCAGGAGGTGGCACGCTTATTGGGCATTACAGAGAGCAATGCCAAGATGAAGATTTACCGGATTCTTGAAAAACTGAAAAAGATTCTGATCAAAAAGAAAATTAACTTTAAGGAGTAAATGACCAGGTACAAGATCCATATAGACCCCAGGATTCCCGGAGACGAGCAGATCAGCAAGCGCAAGGACTTCAAAAAGCTGCTTTACAATTACCAGCACGCAACCAAACCCCTTTACAAAAGCCCCCTCCACCTCTATAAAAACCGCAGGCTCTTCCTGGCCATTCTCATCACCATAGCCCTGATTTACATTCTGGTCGAAATTCTTTCAACCTGAAATTGTTAAAAATTAAAGGTTAAAAGTTAAAAAGCTCCATCGGCTTCGTTTAACTTTATTCTCCTGTTATGAACGGTATAAAGTCGCTTGCTTTTTCAATCCCAGCTCTCCTGTTTGCAGGGCAAACCCTGTATTCCCAGTCCAAACCGGTTCGCAAAAGCACACGCCAGTACATTGAGGAGTTCAGGGAAGACGCCATCCGTGAAATGCACAAGGACGGAATACCGGCCAGCATAACCCTGGCCCAGGGCATACAGGAATCCAATTCAGGCAACAGCCCCCTTGCCATATACGCCAACAACCATTTCGGAATCAAATGTGCCAACAACTGGAACGGACAAACCTACACACAGGACGACGATACCAAAGACGAATGTTTTCGTAAATACGAAACCGTTTTCGACTCCTACGCCGATCACTCTGACTTTCTCAAATCCAGGGCGCGGTACGCCATTCTTTTCCAACTGCCCATCACCGATTACGTAGGCTGGGCCAATGGCCTGAAATCCTGTGGATATGCCACTGACCCGCTGTATGCAAGGCGCCTGATAAAAATAATCGAAGACAACCAATTGTATTACCTGGATACGATCAAACCCATACCGCCCGAACTGGTCGCATCCGTAGAAAACTATTTTAGCCAGCCTGATCATTACGGGCACAAAAAAATCTACGCTCCTGCGGATGAAAAATACATACTCCCCAATGAGAAACGGGAAATCGAATACATCAATTCGCGCAAATGCATTTACACCCGTATGGGGGAAACCATAGATGAAATCAGTACCGAATACGGAATCGATCCCCGCCTGTTATACCGCTACAATGACTTTCAGAGCGATAAAAAAGCCCGGTTTAAACCGGGCATGATCATTTTCCTGCAGCCCAAACGCAACAGGGCCCGGGAAGACTCTCACACTGTCCAGGCCGGAGAAACCATGTACTCCATTTCCCAGAAATACGGAATCAAGCTAAACAAACTCTACAAAAAAAACAGACTCAAACCTGGTACCGAGGCTCCTGAAGGAATGGTGCTCTTCCTGAGAAAGCAAAAGAAAAGCTAAAGCAATTCCTTCTTCAGAAAGTTCAACAGATCCGTTCGAATGCCAACCAGATTTTCAAAAACCTGCGCATCTTTTTTCCTGAGCCTGAATGCTTTCAGGCGCCCAAGGTACTGTTGCAGAAAACCGCTGAAAAAAATACAATACCTCAACAGCAGAGGAACCACAGCGGCATAAACTGCCAACAACAACCAATTCCTGAATAAAAGTCCAACAGCCAGCAATTGCAAAAGATAATAGCCTATCCAGGAAAACCATCCCACCGTAAACCGTATAGATGCCCTGAATTCGATGTTCTTTGCCAGCTTGTATTGCGCCAATGAGCCCAGAAGGTAAGCAGGATAATTCAATGCCAGACCCAAGGCGTAAAAAGGCATTCCAAAAGCAACAGCAAAAAATTCAAACAAAACACGAAACCCTATCCCCGCTTTCAAACCTGCGGTCTGCAAATCACCATCTTTTATATCCAATTTTGAAAGTTCGTTATAATAAACTCCCGTCTTTTCCTTTAAAATAGCAAAACCGGCATCCCCACTTTCCGTTAAAGAATTTACTTTCCTGACAAACCCTGAATTTCGTTTAAATTTCCGCTCCAAATCCGCATCTTCGCTAAGTGAGACTTGCATTTCAGTGTACTGATCCACAAACAAGTCATTTTCCGGGCGCTTGATATCGATCACCAATTCCTTCATCGCCAATTCCAGATCATTTGTCAAACGAATCATTGCCCTCACTTTGTCTTCCAGGTAAAGAGCCTGATAATTTTTTACAGCAATGGGCTTGCCAAAATTTATCAACAGTTCTGATCCGAATTCTTGAGGATTTGAATAATTATGGCCAACCGGCAAAATCACAAGGCCTGAATTGAAATCATTCTTCTCCTCCGTTTCAAAAGCTATGCGTGCAGCACCCTTTTTCAGTTTTCGTACTCTTTTTTCCTGAACGCAAACAGCTTCGGGATAAATAATAAGTGCATTTCCCTGAGAGAGAACCTGCTCACTGATTGTAAACGTTAATTCATTTTTCTTCAGATTACCAGCGCCTTCTGACAACCTGTAAATAGGAATAAGTTTCAGTGCCGTTAAAAGTCTTCGCAAAACCGGATGCTCAAAAACATCTCCGCGGGCAAGCGAGAACAATTGACGCCTGCTGTTTAATTGCAGGCTAATGGGATCCATAAAAGCGTTCACATGGTTACCACAAATCAGCACCGGCCCTTTTTCAGGAAAATAATCCCGGTTAGTAATCCGAACCTTGTAATACAGACGCATGGCCGGTTTTACAACAAGCTTCATCAATTCGTAAAAGAGAGAAAAGTTTTTCATTTCCCGAATAAAAGTCGCTCACCTTTTTTGCTTTCATCAAATTGTCCATTGGCATAGGCCAGATGACCTGAAACAAAAGTATGTGTGACACTCGAATTAAAACGCGTACCCTCAAAAGGCGACCAGCCGCATTTGTATAGAATATTCGAAGGCTCAACCGTCCAGGGCGAATTTAAATCGACCAAAACAAGATCGGCGTAATAACCCTCCCGTATATAGCCTCTGTTTCTGATTCCAAAACAATCGGCAACCGCATGACTCATTTTCTCGGCAATACGCTCAATTGAAATCTGCCCCATTCTGCTCAACTCCAGCATGGCCACCAGAACGTGCTGCACCAAAGGTCCGCCGGCAGGTGCTTTCAGGTAGGACTGCTTCTTCTCTTCGACCGTATGCGGCGCATGATCAGTAGCAATAACATCAATCTTATTTTCCAAAACACCTCTGCGGATTGCAGACCGGTCTTGTTTACACTTGATAGCAGGATTCCATTTGATAAAATTGCCCTTTTCAGTATAATCCTCATCACAGAACCACAGGTGATGAATACAGGCCTCAGCCGTGATTCGTTTTTCTTTCAGCGGCTTTGTTGAATCAAACAAACTCAGCTCCTTCTCCGTGGAAATGTGAAGAATATGCAGGCGGCTATTGAATTTCGTGGCAAGCTCAACAGCCAGGGAGGAGGAGGCATAACAGGCCTCCGTACTGCGGATCAGGGGATGGCATTCAACGGCCATCCCTTCCCCGTATTTCTTTTTAAACAGTTCGAGATTTGCCCGTATGATTCCCTCATCTTCGCAATGAACGGCGATAAGCATGGGACTCTTTGAGAAAATATCCTCAAGTGCCTGACGCTTGTCTACCAGCATATTTCCGGTAGATGAACCCATAAAAATTTTAACACCGCAAACATTCGCAGGATCTGTCTTCAGCACCTCTTCCAGATTATTATTCGAAGCCCCCATAAAAAAAGAGTAATTGGCAAGTGACACCTGAGCTGCCCGCTTATACTTTTCCTCCAGTAAAGCCTGGGTCAGTGTGTTAGGTACAGTATTCGGCATTTCCATATAGGAAGTAATACCTCCGGCAACTGCAGCCTTTGCTTCCGTATAGATTTCACCTTTATGCGTCAGGCCCGGCTCCCTGAAATGCACCTGATCATCTATGCAACCGGGCAGAAGATACTTTCCTGTACCATCAATTACATGATCAGCATGCATATCCAAATCCACCCCCGAATCCCGATCAGGTTTCTTCTGCGCAGAGCTATAAGAAATTTTTTTTATAAACGCCCCCTCGATCAGCACATCCCCTTCTGAGACGCTGCCTTCATTTACAATACGAACATTTTCTATGAGGGTCTTCAATTGATTTTCTTGAACCGCATCTGCAACACACCCAGAAAGGCTTCCTTAAAAATTCCTGAACTCATTTTCGATTGGCCTTCCTTCCGATCCGTAAAAGTTATCGGAACCTCCACTACCTTAAATCCAAGACGCTTGGCCGTATATTTCATCTCAATCTGGAAGGCGTAACCAACAAATTTCATTTTATCCAGGTCAATGGTTTCAAGTACCCTTTTCCGGTAACACTTGAACCCCGCAGTAGGATCCAAAATGCCGATCCAGAGTATAGCCCTGACATACAACGAAGCAAAATACGACATCATTTTCCGGTCCAGCGGCCAGTTGTCGATCTCCCCTCCATGAACGTATCTTGATCCAACCGCCAGATCGGCACCGCTTACGCAGGCTTCGCGCAAACGCACCAGATCCTCCGGATTGTGAGAAAAATCGGCATCCATTTCAAAAACATATTCGTATCCTTTTTTGACAGCCCACTTGAATCCATGAATATAAGCCGTACCCAAACCCATTTTTCCGCTGCGCTCTTCAATAAACAGACGGTCCGAAAACTCAGTCATCAGGCGCTTTACAATGGCAGCTGTACCATCCGGAGAGCCATCATCTATGATCAGAACATGAAAAGGAACCGACAAGGAAAAAACTTTCCGTATCATCTTTTCGATGTTCTCCTTTTCGTTGTAAGTAGGAATTATAACGAGACTATCCGGCACAGAAAAATTAATTTCCACTAAGATACAAGTAGATTCTTAAACCGCAATCTCCTATACCCTTCCCTTTTTAATCACATCCACGACCCCAGGATCAAGCAACGTTGAAACATCCCCTAAATTCGACAAATCCCCTTCAGCAACCTTACGCAACAACCGGCGCATAATCTTTCCGCTCCTGGTCTTGGGTAAACCTTCCACCACCTGAATTTTATCAGGCCTTGCAAGGGCACCGATTGTTTTACTGACGATAGCCACTATCTCAGCCTTCAGCAAAACGGTATCATGTCCTTTGTTCGAAGAAATCACATAGGCGTAAATTCCCTGTCCTTTCAGTTCATGAGGGAAGCCCACAACAGCGCTTTCCACGATGTCCGGATGAAGGTTAATGGCATTTTCTACCTCGGCAGTACCGATCCGGTGACCCGAAACATTAATAACATCATCTACTCTTCCCGTAATCCGGTAATATCCGTCCTCATCTCTGCGACACCCGTCTCCGGTAAAATACAGACCGGGGTAACTGGCAAAATAATTAAGCCGGCAACGCTCGTGATCACCGTAGGTTGTCCGTAGCATTCCCGGCCAGGGAAATTTGATGCACAAATTTCCCTCAACCCTGTTTCCTTTCAATTCCTTGCCTTCCTGATCAACCAGCATGGGCTGAATTCCGGGCAAGGGCAAAGTCGCAAAACCCGGTTTGGTCTTTGTAATTCCGGCCAGGGCCGAAATCAAAATTCCTCCGGTCTCTGTCTGCCACCAGGTATCAACAATAGGGCAACGACCCTTTCCGATCTCAATAGCATACCAGTTCCAGGCTTCCTCGTTTATCGGTTCGCCCACTGAACCCAGAACCCTTAAGGAATCAAGGTTGTATGGAGTAACGAATTCGGTACCGTGTGCCTGAAGCGTTCGTATAGCAGTCGGAGCCGTGTAAAATATATTTACCTTGTGCTTGTCCACAATCTGCCAGAAACGAGAGGCATCGGGCCAGACAGGCACGCCTTCAAACATCAGACTGCTTGCCCCCGAAAGCAATGGACCGTAGACAATATAGGAATGACCGGTGATCCAGCCAATATCGGCTGTACAAAAATAAACCTCCCCCGGACGGTACTGAAAAACATTTTCAAACGAGTACTGGGCATAAACCATATACCCTCCGCAGGTATGAACGACTCCCTTGGGTTTTCCCGTTGAACCTGAAGTATAGAGGACAAAAAGCATGTCCTCTGCTTCCATTTCTTCAGCCGGACAACGGTCACTTACCTTTTTCATTTCCCTGGCCCACAGTACATCCCGGCCCTCAGTTAAAGAAATATCACCATACGTACGTTCGTAAACAATCACACGTTTCACAGAAGGGCAAACGCGAAGCGCTTCATCCACAATTGACTTGACAGGCATTTTTTTCGCTCCCCTGCAGGACTCATCGCTTGTTAGAACCATGCAGCAATCAGAATCCTGAATTCTCCCCGAAAGCGATTCAGCCGAAAAACCGGCGAACACTACCGAATGTATCGCCCCTATTCGTGCACAGGCCAAAACGGCAATGGCCAGTTCGGGAACCATGGGCATGTAAATACAAATACGATCGCCTTTTCGGGCTCCGTTTGCTTTCAATACATTTGCAAAGCGACAAACCTCCGAATGAAGTTGTGCATACGTCAAAATACGCTGAGACTCTGCCGGATCATTGGGCTCCCAGATAATGGCAGCCTGATCACCCTTATCCTTCAAATGCCTGTCCAGGCAATTTTCGGTAATATTTAGTTTAGCTCCCTTAAACCAGTTTATGGTCGGATTTTTAAAATCCCATTCCAGAACACTATCCCACTTCTTTTTCCACAAAAACCCTTCAGCCTGTTCGGCCCAGAACCCCTCCGGATCCTCCACACTTTTTTTGTACTCCTGATGATAATCTTCTATTGTTTCAATCCTTTCCATCGGTATATAATTTCCACCCTAGTGGCTAGCACCCTTCGGGTATAAGGGAGACTAACACGTTCGCATAAGTCTCCCTAATCGCTAATCGCTATTGGCTAATCGCTATATTGTACTTTCTGCAATACTTCTCATACAGCACCCTCTGCACATTATCCGCATTCGCCCCCATCATCCTGCCCTGAATAAAAACAAGTTCAGGCTTATTCGTTCGCATATCCAGTGCATCACCCGCAGAAATAAAAAGTGTCGCGTCTTTACCCGTCTCAAGCGTCCCAACCCGATCAGCAATACCCAGAATTTTAGCCGAATTCCCCGTGATCGCCATCAGGGCCTCTTCCTTTGTCAAACCGTAGGCTGCTGCGGTGCCCGCCTGAAAGGGCAAATTACGTGCATTCATCGCCTCCATATCACCCTGGTTCTGCAGGCAAAATAAAATGCCGGCCTTTTGCAGAATTCCCGGTAATTTATAGGGTATTTCCTTATCGTCATCTTCGCGCGCAGGGAGATCATGCACCCGTCCAAGCATAACCGGCACTCCGCTCTCCTTTATCATTCCCGTCAGAAGCCAGGCATCCTTTGCTCCGACAAGTACCGCTGATTTGATCTGAAACTCCTTTACAAAACCGAGCGCAGCAACAATGTCCTTGGCGTAATCTGCATGAATATACAGTCGCTCAGAACCTGAAAACACACCTTTCATAGCTTCGAACCTGAGGTTTTTTTCTTCCGGATGATCCACCTCGGCATAAGCTCTGGCGTCCTTAAAAAATTTCCTCAGTTCCTGAACCTGCTTTTCATACAACTGCCTCCGGTCAATTACAGGCGCCGGCGCTTCAGAAACCGGTAGTTGCTCCACCGGCCACCTCGGAAAATTCAGTTCAACCCCGTCATCACCCTTCAGCAAAGCGTCTTCCCAGTTCCAGCCGTACAGATTAAAAACCGAAGATGTCCCGGGAATCCTTTCGCCACGCGGACAAGCCTGTACGATCAACACCCCGTTGGTCCTTAGTGTAGGAATGATGACCGACTCCGTATTGTAACTGGTTTCACTTCTCACATTGGGATTCATCAGACCCACTTCGGCAAAGTCACTTGTAGCCCGCACAGCTTCCATCTCAATCAGCCCTACCGTAGAGTTCGGAGCAATAATTCCCGGATACACCTGCTTGCCCGCCAGCTGAATAATCGTATCGTAATCCTCAGGATTTATTTTAGCAAATGCTTTAACACCGGCAACAGAAACAATTTTCCCATCCTTAATTTCTATCACCGAATTTTCAATCACCTTTCCATTCCCCAGATGCGCCGTCCCGTTCATCAACAATACACTTTTGTTCTGACCCATTACGGCAGTTCCAAACAGCAACCCAAATGCCACAACTTTCAAAAGTGCCAACTTATTCGTCATAGTTCCTGGTCTGTTTTAGTTCAGGCTTCTGTGTCTTCTCCCCCGCCTTTTTGGCCCTGATCATTTTCTGTATCAGCCTTGCACGCTCTTTTTCCAGATCCCCAAACACTTGTTCATCCTTTGAGCGATCATAATAAATCAATCCGTCAATAATGGTCTTTTCGGCCTTGGCATTTATAGCTAAAGGATTGTCCGACCAAAGCACAAGGTCTGCATCATTCCCAACCCTTACCCGCCCAAGCTTTTTATCCAGGTGAAGCAATATCGCCGGATTGAGCGTACACAATTTCAGCGCTTCCTCTTCAGATAATCCGCCATACTTCACAGCCTTTGCAGCCTCCTGATTCAGCCTCCGCCCCATTTCGGGATCGTCCGAATTAACAGCGGTAACAATCCCCATTCGGCTTAAGATAGCCGCATTATACGGAATAGCATCCTTCACTTCCACTTTGTAGGCCCACCAGTCCGCGAATGTAGATCCCCCGATTCCATGCTCCTTCATCTTGTCCGCCACTTTATAGCCTTCCAGAATATGAGTGAAGGTATTCACCTTGAAACCCATAGAGTCTCCTACATGCATCAGCATATTTATTTCAGACTGAACATAGGAGTGACAGGTTATAAACCGCTTTTTATTCAATACTTCCACCAGAGCTTCCAGCTGCAGATTGCGTCTTACCCCCTTTTGATTCCAGTTTTTCTCATACTCCTTAGCCCTTGTAAAGGCATCGTAATACACTTGCTCCACTCCCATTCGGGTCTGCGGAAAACGGGTCACAAAACTATCTCCCCAATTGCTCTGCTTTACATTTTCTCCCAGGGCGAATTTAATGTACCCGTCTGCGCTTTCAATCTTCATGGCCTCCGGACTTAATCCCCATCGCAATTTGATCAGCGCCGACTGACCCCCGATAGGATTGGCGGAGCCGTGCAGCAATTGACAAGCTGTTACTCCCGAAGAAAGCTCCCGGTAGATCGCGATGTCCTCACAATCGATCACATCTCCAATTCTCACTTCTGATGTCACCGCATGCGATCCCTCATTGGCATCACCCGAAATGGCGATATGCGAATGCTCGTCAATCACACCCGGAGTCAGGTGCTTGCCCGTCCCGTCAATCACCACGGCAAAGGCATCCTTGGTTGGGGTGATCGAATTATCGATGCGAACAATCCGCCCTCCGTTTACATACACATCCTTATGCTGGAGTATACCGGCAGAATCATTCGTCCAAACCGTCACATTTTTAATTAAAATGGCATGCTGCCTTTCCTTGTATCGGGTCCATAGCGATTTATCCACTTCAGGTGATCCGTAGGCGCAAAAAGGGTAATACACCTGTTCGATTTTGGGAATCTCCTGTTTCAGACTGTCCGCTTTAACCGATAATTTTTTCTCAGCATCCTGTTTTTCTGACTCCTTCAATCCCGACTGATAAACCGCTTTCCAATCCACCCATTCACCGCTACCCAATTCAGCCCTCCCGTTTAGTGCGGTCGGGTTTTCAACGATAGTTCCGCTTAAGCGAACCGTTTCCTTTTGCAATCCCTGAACAAAATTTATCGTGATCACAGTACCCTCTAAACCAATGCTTGCTGCTATTTTGCTTGTATCCCTTGCGCTGCTGATGATTCCCTTCAGGCGATCGCCGTCAGCAGAAATTTTCAAAAAGTAAGTCTCTGCTCCGACTTTCAAATCATAATTTCCACCGAGTTCCGATGCGCTGGATTCGCCAATCACATACAAATTCCCCTGAACCCAGTTTTGATAGATCTTATTTTTTGCATCAAACAAATCTCCAGAACAGACGATAAAATTGGCAAGCATTCCCTTTTTCAGTCGCCCTACTTTATCACTTACCCCCAGCAATTCAGCCGGAGTCTCTGTAAGCGCTTTCAGAGCCTGCTTTTCGCTTAACCCATACGCAATCGCTTTTCTAAGGTTTTTCCAGAAATCAGCTTTATCTTTACTATCTGCTGCGGTCAGTGCAAAAGAAATACTCTTCTTTTCAAAATACGCCGGATTCGCCGGAGCCATCTCCCAGTTCTTCATCTCCTGCAGGCTCACGTTCAATGCATCGTAAGGATCCTCCACATCATATGCATTGGGAAAATTCAAAGGAAGGATAAATGCAGCGCCGCTCTCCTTCATGTCGTTCAAACGCTGGTACTCGTCTCCAGCTCCTTTAATAATATAGTTAATCCCGAATTCTTTGCCGATTTTAAGAGCCCGTAAAACCGAAAGTTTGTCCTTCACTTCAAACACCTGAGGCAAAAGCTGTAACGTATTCCAGGCAAGCAAAGAAGCGTTGAATTCTGTTTTCCTGCTGTTTTCCTGATACCATTTCGCATCCAGATAAGTCTGACGCATCAAAGCGATGGATCCCATCAGCGAAGTCGGATATTCCTGGGTCGAGCTCCCTTTATCAAAAGAATAACAGGCCGCTGCTTTATCTCTGATCACCAGCTCATTTTCCCGTGCATCTCCGAGCGTAACAACTGCCGCAGATCCGCGTGCAATTCCGTCTTTTTGCAAAACCAAAACCGTTCCGAATCCCATCTTGCGATAATCCTCCGCGGCCTTTTTGTCGGCCGTAAAAACACTTACCGCATTGAACTCCGGTTTAATCGCCTGGTTCCAGTCGTACGCCCCCTTTGTCGAAGTTTCGTACTGGGGGAAATAAGTTCTGGGTATTTTTTTTGCCTCCGGAATTCCGTAACCGGTATACATATCGATAAGAGAAGGATAAATGGTCTTGCCATTCAGATCATAAACAACAGCGCCCTTGGGCAGGTTAACCTTTTCTCCCGCCTCTACGATAACCCCGTCTCTAATCAGTAAAGTCCCCTTTTCAATTACCTTTTCACAATCCACACAGATGCGGGCATTGGTAAAAGCGTAATACATATGATTTTTATTGTAGACCCCATTGACCTGAAATGTTTCCTGAGCCCTACAACTATCGGACGCTCCTAAACCGAAAGCAAGAAAAAACACTAAAAACAAAAGTCCCTTGTTTTTCATACTAAAAATTAACCGAAACGCTAAAATACATAGCTTTCCTTAATTAAGTTAATATCTTTACTTTTAAAATAAAACACCATGGAATTAAATATCCAAAATCTTCACATTGTAGTTGTAATCTGTTTTCTGCTTATTTATCTGGTCAAAACTTTTCTGCTGCTATCCGATAAAAAAGAGCAACTGAAAAAATTTACAAAAACGGTAAAGATTCCGGAAATGCTCATCAGTTTGCTCTTTTTGGCAACCGGAATTTACCTGCTGGCAAAAATGCCCGAAATGACTCCTCTGCTCATTGTAAAATTAGGCTGCGTATTGGCAGCCATCCCAATTGCCATCATTGGATTCAAAAAAGGAAGCAAAGTCCTGGCCTCCGTTTCGGTGCTCCTGCTGCTCGCTGCTTACGGACTGGCTGAAGCCAACCATAAAAAAATGATGAGTGCTCCCGTCAAAGAACTCAGTAATAAAAACGATGGCAAAGAAATTTACACAGACTATTGCCAGAAATGCCATGGCGAAGACGGCAAAGCCGGAAACATGGGTGCCGTTGACCTCAGCCTTTCAGGGCTCCCTGACAGCGACATCCTGGCTCTTCTTCACAGCGGGAAAAACAATATGCCCTCTTTTTCAAAACAGTTAGACGACACTCAGGCAAGCGCAGTAGCTGCTTATATAAAAACCCTTCGTGCCCACTAAAATTACCAAACGAAACCAGCTCCTTGATACGGCCAAAGAACCCGAAACAGCCATTCTGGTGGGCATCATGGGCCGTCATCAAAACGAACAGGAAGTAAAAGACTACCTTGATGAGCTTGAATTTTTAGCCAGTACAGCCGGTGTCATCACTGTAAAACGCTTTGTACAGCGTCTCGAAAAACCCGATATCAGAACTTTTGTAGGATCAGGAAAAGTACTGGAAATAAAAAAATACATAGACGAGCACAACATTCACCTGCTCGTCTTTGATGATGAACTCAGCCCCAGTCAGATCCGCAACCTTGAAAAAGAACTCGGGCGAAAAGTCCTCGACCGCACCAACCTCATACTCGATATATTCGCGGCCCGCGCCAAAACAGCCCATGCCAAAACCCAGGTCGAACTGGCTCAGTACCAATACCTATTACCCCGTCTGGCCGGCATGTGGACCCACCTCGAACGCCAGCGGGGAGGTATAGGCATGCGCGGACCCGGAGAAAAAGAAATCGAAACAGACCGCCGTATTGTACGCGACCGCATTTCCCTGCTAAAAGAAGAACTCGAAAAAATAGACCGACAGATGGCCTCCCAGCGCAAGAACCGCGGAGAACTCATACGGGCCGCCCTTGTCGGATACACCAATGTGGGCAAATCAACCCTCATGAACCTGCTCAGCAAGTCTGATGTGTTTGCCGAAAACAAACTCTTCGCCACACTCGATACCACTGTCCGCAAAGTCGTTATCGACAACACACCCTTCTTACTCTCCGACACCGTGGGTTTTATCCGAAAACTCCCCACGCACCTGATCGAATCCTTTAAGTCAACTCTTGACGAAGTTCGTGAAGCAGACATACTGCTTCACGTGGTAGACATCTCCCATCCCAACTTCGAAGACCAGATCAATGTCGTCAACCAGACCCTCACTGACATCAAAGCCCACGACAAAACTACCATCGTAGTCTTCAACAAAATTGACGCCTACACCTACCAAGAAAAAGAAGCCGACGACCTCGGCCCTGTCACAAAGAAAAACCTCAGCCTCCCCCAGCTCGAAAAAACCTGGATGAGCAAAACCGGCACGGCCTGCGTTTTCATTTCCGCCACCAACAAAGAAAACGTCTCCAACCTGAAGGAAATGCTCTTCGGCATGGTGAAAGACCTCTATACCAAACGATACCCCTACCTCAGCGCCAAGTTTTAGCGCTTAATTTAAAGGTTGAACCAGCCCGGACAGCCCAAACTCAGCTTCATTCAGCAACTGTAGTAGTTATATAGGACGCGGAAGCAACCTGAGTAACTTCCCGGTATATATCAGCGCGGTCGGACTCTCAGATCAGGCCCTTTTTAAAAGTGCATCCAGCGGCAATCAAACCATCCAGCTTTACTGCGGAACGGTAAAAATCCGCTGCCGATAGAACTGCTGAGTTTCACGGCAAGCCCTTTGGCTTTTGTTGTATGTCCCTCTCCTGGCAACGGATCTGAAACAATCAACCTTCGGTTCAATCTTCCGGAAACCACGCCTGTTTTGAAAAGATTGCTAATCAGGCAGAGGCTAAATGCAATTACTTCCCGGTAATAGGTATCTTTACAGTATAAAGTACTACAAAGATGCAAACTGTCTACATCGTATCCATTTCCCGTACACCCATTGGCCGTTTTAACGGAGTATGGTCACCGTTTAAAGCACCTCAGCTGGGCGCTTTTGCGATACAAAAAAGCATTGAAAAAATTCGCCTGGCTCCTGAGCAGGTAGAAGAAGTAATCATGGGCAACGTTTTGTCAGCAGGGCTCGGTCAAAATCCGGCACGGCAGGCCGCTCTGTTTGCAGGATTACCCGACAGCGTAATCTGTTCATCGGTCAATAAAGTCTGTGCTTCTTCAGCCAAAGCCATTATGCTGGGAGCTTCGTCTATACAATCCGGCGCAGGCAATGTACTGATTGCAGGGGGCTTTGAAAGCATGACCAATACGCCTTATTATTTGAGCCGAGGCATTCAACCCGGGAAAATAAGTGATTACATCCTGGAGGATGGAATAAAAAAAGACGGGCTTTGGGATGTTTACAATGATTATCATATGGCGGATGCTGCAGAAAAAATTTCTCAGCAGATGGGCATTACCCGTGAAATGCAGGATGAGTATGCTATTGAATCCTACAAGAGGGCGCATCTCGGAAATGAAAACAACTGGTACGAGGGAGAAATTGATGCGGTGAAAATTACCGACAAAAAGACAAAAACCGATTCGTTTATTACTCAGGATGAGGAATACAAATACGTATTTTATGATAAAATTCCGTTTCTGAAACCTGCTTTTTCGTCCACCGGAACTATTACCGCTGCCAATGCTTCAAAAATAAATGATGCGGGAATTGCGCTGGTCTTAATGAGTGAATCCAAGGTACAGGAGCTTGGATTAAAACCACTGGCAAAAATTATCAGCTTTGCTGACGCCGAACAAAATCCTTCTCAATTTCCTACAACCCCTTCCAAAGCCATTAAAAAGGCACTGGCGTTAAGCAGATTAAAACTTTCAGACATAGATGCCTTTGAAATCCACGAGGCCTTTTCCTGTGTAGCCCTGGCGAACATGAAAGAACTGGGAATCAATCATTCGGTGACGAATCTGCACGGCGGTGCAGTTTCATTGGGGCACCCCCTGGGTGCTTCCGGGGCAAGAACCGTAACCTCCCTGATCAGCGTTTTAAAACGCAAGGGGGGAAAACGAGGCGTTGCCGGCGTCTGCAACGGAGGAGGTGGCGCCAGTTCTGTCGTCTTAGAACTGATTTAAAATAAAATGCTGATTTAAAAACAGAATGCACTTTTAAAATAGTCCGCACCCTGAAAAAGTTACTTCTTATTCTTCTCCACTTCCCGGTCTTTTTGATCGCACAGTCAAAAATCAGTATCACCGGCACCATTGAAAATGGGACATCCGATACGTTGTTTCTTTCACTGGACAAAACCTGTCTTTCTCAAAAAACAACCAGCTACAGAATTCCTGTAAAACAAAATCAATTCAGCATCGAATTGCTCATCGACGGAAACTATATTGCGAATTTAAATTATGCCGGCCAAACGGCAAAAATTTACATCGAGCCGGATGCAAACCTCAATGTGAAATTCAAATCGGGGAATTTATCCGAAAGCATTGAATTTTCGGGCCGTGGCGGGGCCAATAATGTATTTCTGAAAAAATTCAATGCGCAATTTGCTGCTGTTATGTCAGTAGATTCAATGCAAAATAAAATGAAAACCTCCGGTGTAGATCAGTTTGAAAATTTTATTTTCGACAACAGGGCAAAACAGCGAAAGTTTTACGAAACATATCCGGATAAAAATTTGATATCCGAAGAGTGCAAAAAATATATGGAAGATCAGATCAACTATTGCTACTGGGATCTCTTGCTTGCCTGGCCCATTATAATCGCCAACAGCAGCAGTACACTTTCAGTTCCCCCATTGCCTAAAGTGATGCTGGAGACATTGGACAAAAAAAAGGTTTCAGATGACCTGGCCATAACGAGTGAATCCTACCGAAATTTTCTGATGTATTTTGTTACGTATTTTGCTTCCGAAGCAAATGGATTCATTAAGTTCACTGACTTCAGCTTATCAGCTGAAAAAAAATACGCCGTTGCAGGCAATTACCTGCAAGGTGCCCCACTGCTCTATTACCTTTCCCGCTTTCTGCTGGAAACAGGTGAAAAAATAAAACCTGAAACGGTGAAATACATTTACAAGCAAATGGAGAAACAGCAGACAAACCTCGGAAACACATCAGCTGCAAAGGACTACACGGCCCTTGTAAAAGAAAAACTGGGTAAATGGATGGAAACAAAATCGCCAAAACCCAAGTCTGAACAGGTGGTTGGTTCGACTTCTGAAATTAAATTCCAGGGGTTAAACGGCAAGGATGTGAGCCTGTCAGATTTCAAAGGAAAAGTGATTTATGTTGATTTCTGGGCGAGCTGGTGCGGCCCCTGCCGGCAAGAGATGCCCTACAGCAAGCAACTTCACGAAAAACTCAGTGACAAACAAAAAAAAGAAGTCGTGTTTCTTTACATATCGATTGACAATACCCCGGATGTATGGAAAAACGCGATTCAGCAGTTGCAACTCGGTGGTGAACATGCCCTTTCGCCCGGAGGCTGGAGTTCTCCGGCAGCCCATTATTTTCACCTGAACAGCATTCCCAGGTATTTATTGATTGACAAAAAAGGCAGTCTGGTGAATCCAAACACCTCGCGTCCAAGCGAGGCGGGTACATTACAGGCTATTCTTGAACTATTAAAATAAAACACAATAACCATTCGCTAAATTCAAAAAATGGAACATCAATTTGAAGAAGGGGATACCGTTAAACTGAATATTGACAACTGCCCCAATATGTCAATTGAAAAAGTCAGCGGCAAAAATGCGATCTGTATCTGGTTTGACAAAAACCAACGCTTCAACAAAGAAGAATTTCTGATTGAAGATTTAATTTTCATCCGTAAAAAGGACGAGAAAAGCAGCATTGGATTTGGAAAAAACCTGCTACCTTAGCCTGATGTTAAGCATATTGTTGACTTAATCTAAACAAACTTATTTGTACCATGGGACTCTTCGATAAACTGAAAAATGAACTCATTGACATCATCGACTGGCCAGACAGTTCAGGTGATATACTTGTCTGGAAATTTCCACGATACGAGAACGAAATAAAAATGAACGCAAAGCTCACGGTACGTGAGTCCCAGCAGGCCGTATTTCTGAATGAAGGGGTAATAGCAGACGTTTATAAGCCTGGAATGTACACCCTTCAGACCCAGAACATGCCGATTCTATCTACACTAAAAGGCTGGAAGTATGGTTTTGAAAGTCCATTTAAAGCAGATGTATTTTTTGTCAACACCCGTCAATTCGTAGACCAGCACTGGGGCACCAAAAACCCGATTACCCTGAGTGACGACCGCTTCGGAATGATTGAACTTCGTGCATTCGGATCTTTTTCGTATCGTGTTGTTGAAGGCGGAAAATTCCTCAAAGAGGTAGCCGGTGTTACCGGCTCCTATACCACAGAGGATATCAATGGTCAGTTGCGCAGCCTGATTATGACTAAATTTTCGAATGCGGTAGGCAACGGCAATTTTCCGATTGAGAAATTTGCTGCCAACCTGGAGAGTTTATCTGAACTGGTACAGAATAAACTCAACACCGATTTTGATGCCTACGGATTGCAGATCACAAAGTTTCTGATTGAGAATGTTTCCATGCCCGAAGAACTCAAGAAAGAAATATTCGAATACTCCCGCTTGAACAAGATAGACATGCAAAAGCTCGCTCAGATGAAAACAGCCCAAAGTATTGAAACTGCTGCCGCTAATCCGGGATTGGGAGGAGCCGGGATCGGGCTTGGCGTAGGGCTGGGAATGGGAAATATGTTTGCCAATACCTTTAACAACGCCCAGCAGGCTCAGCAAACCCAGCAAGCCCAGCAAAATCTGAATACACCCCCACCTCCGCCGCCCCAGGCTTTCCAATTCTTTGTTGCGGTAAACGGACAGCAGACGGGACCCTTCTCAGTTGAACAGGCAAGACAGATGGTGCAGTCGGGCTCTTTAACGCCCGAAACCCAGGTTTGGAAAGCAGGAATGTCAGGATGGGCGAAAGCCTCCACATTGGCTGAACTCACATCCGTATTCGGGTCAGTTCCACCTCCACCCCCTCCTCCTGCAGGATAAAAATTTTAATCTATAGTAAATGAAATCCATCTCCAGGAGTTTATACAGACTTCTTTTTCTTGCAGTTTTTACGGTACTCGCAGCCACCGACTTATGGGCCCGAGCAGGAGGAGGCGGGGGGCGTGTTTCCCATGATTCCGGAGGAGGTGGCGGAGGCGGGGGACTGAGTTTTCTGATCTACCTTTTGCTGTCCCATCCCCTGCTGGCGCTGATTGTCATAATTGCCATCGCTGCTTATTACTTTTACACGAAAAAGAACCCTGCTGATTTGTTCAGATCCGGCGGGGATAGCGAAGATCGCAGGCCACCCGATTTACCTTCGGGCCCTTTCCCCGAAGGCCTGGATGTTCAGAAAGTCCAGACCTCTTTTATGGCCATTCAGGATGCCTGGCAAAAGCAAGAGCTAAAAGAAGTACGTCGCTGGATTTCGGACGGAGTCTACCAGCGCTATACTGCCCAGTTCAGAATGATGAATAAACTTTCGCAGGTCAACAAACTCAGTAATATTCAGATTTCTGATATCCGTCTGGCCAAGGCTTCTGCCGATGGCAACTACCAGAGCGCTGATGTGGCCGTAAGTTTCTCTATGGACGATTCTTTTGTAAGTGCCAACTATCCCCAGTTTAATGAAAACTTCAGCGGGGATAGAGATACCGAATACTGGACCTTTATCAAACGCAACGATGCGAAAAAGAACAAGGATCTCTACAGCACTGACAACTGTCCGAACTGCGGTGCACCCTTCGATACCAAAATGGGCGAGATCAGCCGCTGTGCAGGTTGCGGTACGCTGACCAATAACGCCTCCTACGATTGGATACTTAGTGAAATTACCCAGATGGACGATTATCAGAATACGGCCGGGGATGCTTTGCTGCAAAATACAGAGCTACGCGAGCTGACCAGGAATGACAGTCTGTTTGCTGTTCAGCGCATGCAGGATATCGCGTCCAATGTCTTTATGCAGATCATGGAAGTGTTCACCGGTGCAAACCAGAACAAACTTTCCCGCTTTGCTGATAAGAAGACTGCTGAAAACATTTTACAGCTCAAAACCCGGAGCGAAGGTTTTATCTTTGACCGGCTCTACCTGAACGAAGTCTCGTTGGTGAGTTTCAATACAGACCCCGAAAAACTTAACCTGGTGTTCAGCCTCTCGGCTACCTACCAGCGTGTCAAAGTAAGTAATCAGAAACTCAGCCTGCTGGACAACGAAATGACCACTCACCCTTACAGCATGGTCCTGTCCAAAAACCTAAGCGCTTTGAAGACAGCAGAAAAAGAAACCGTATACAGCTACGAATGTCCTTCCTGCGGAGCGCCCTACAACGATACAACAAACGACACCTGCAACTATTGCCAGGCTCCTGTCATCGACCTGAATAAAAACTGGGTGCTGACTGATTTTCAGATGGGATAGAAGGTAACTATGCTTACAAACGGTCGTTTTACGCTTACCAGTGACAAATAGTTACTCAGGTGCTTTTCTTCCATTTGATAGTGCATCCGATGGCTTTTGTCTGAGTCACCGTTACGGATTTGTTTGCCAAAAGCTCATCCACCGCATCCTCCACATAATGCTTGGTCGCTTTTGTTGCGTCCTGCGCATTATCGTCAATTGCGCCGATGTACTTCACTACAAGCGCTCCGTTTTCCTTCGCCAGTACATACAGATGAGGCGTGTTTGTCGCCCCATAAGCTTTGGCAATTTCCTGAGTCGCATCAAACAGATAGGGAAAGGAATAACTTCTATCCTTGGCCCGGCTGATCATATTTTCATAGGAATCATCAGGTGACACAGCAGGATCATTTGAATTGATAGCCATCACCGGATACCCCTTCGAAGCGTACTTTTTATCGAGCGCCATAATGCGCTCTTCATACATTTTCGCAAAAGGACAGTGATTGCAGGTAAACGTTACGATAAAACCCTTGGCTGATTTGTAATCGCTCAGGGACACCATTTTACCGTCCGTATTCTTAAGCTTGAAATCAATGGCCTTGTCTCCTGCTTTATAGCCCTCCACCACAGGTGTGAAACTGTTCAGAACAAAAGCAGCCGCAACAAATAGGCTGCCAGTCAAAAATTGTTTGGTTTTCATGTTGTTTGCTTTTTTTAATTTTTAGTTAATTATTCGTTTAAAATTCCTCCCTAATCGCTCATTTTACTAATGGCTTAAGAACAGCATCCAGTTCCTCATAGGTAAATTCATGCGGATACATTTTCTTTAGCTGGTGCCCGTTATTGATGATCAGCGTCGAGGGAAGATCCCCCATCCAGGATTTCTCCACCTTATCGATCCAGGAGTTGTAATCAGGTTCGTCGAGCAAAAAAACGTCATCTATGACATAATTCTTTTTAAGAAATGGAAGCAGTACCGTTTCGAAATCTTTTTTAAAATCCAGGCTGATAAATACAAATCTGATTTTCTTGTTCTGATATGCTCTGGAGAGCTTTTGAAAGTCAGGAAACTCCTTCACACAGGGCCCGCACCAGGTTGCCCAAAAATTAAAAACATAAGTAGTGTCGTTTCGCCTTTCCATCATCTCCTTCAGTTGAGAAAATTTAATGACCGCAAAAGTCTGGGCCTGAGACTTGAAAAGTCCAAAGACAACAAACAAACAAACGAAAAAAATAGCTTTTTTCAATTTCATCATCTAGTGAATCACTATAAATTTTTTGGTCTCATTGATTAACCCCGACTGAACCCGCAAATAATAGGATCCCGAAATCAATTCCGTTGCTGAAAAACTCAGCAGGTGATTACCTGACACATCATCCATTTTGGTCTCCGAAAGCTGTTTTCCATACACATCGAATACCGTTACATACGTTGTTGAAGACTGAGGCAAACTATAACTTACCATATAGTTCTGACTAACCAGTGTAGGATAAAGCGAAACAACTCCCGATTTTTTGGCTGCAACAGTGCTGATTCCGGTAGCACTGCCTTCCCCGTTAAATGTTGCTCCGACTCCCTGGGCTCCCCATGCAGCCACCCTGAAAAGCTTTAGGTCTGTAACCCCGGATACCATATCATTAGGAGGGTTTGTGCGGACAGCCCTCAACTGTGCAAGTGAATTCAGAAGCGACGTACTGTCAGCTCTTACATAATGCACCTTGCCGACCACATCCTCATACGGAAACCCGTTTATTCCTGTATTATCAATAAAGGCGGCATTCGCAGCAGGAGAAGTCAGGTCCTGCCAGGTCGAATCCGTTGTACCTCCAATGGTATTGCTTTGTCCCCAGTCGTTGTAAGCGCACAAAACATTCAGATCCGCACCATTTCCGGTAAGCGGAATAAAGGCCTGAGGAGATTGATTGAAGTGATTCAGCATCAGGGTCAGATTGCCGTTGAAATTGTCTGTATTTACCATGGGCTCGGTAATGTCCAGATTCCAGGACATGCAGGCCACTGACACAGATCCGCTGGTATTGCTAAGATTCAGCAACCCGCTTGTACGGGTAGGTATCCCGCCTTCATTCCACATTCCTTCTGCGTCAATTCTTCCTCCATTAAATACGTTGAATAAGTTCTGACTCGACCCGGTAGCGCCTGCAAGCCACGAAATTTGCCCGTTAGTTGTTCCTCCCGAAGACAATACAGGTCCGCCGTTTGCCTGAACCATAGCTGTAGTGCCAAATCCGGGAAACGAACAGAACATACTCACATCGCTGTTTTCAACTCCGTTTATCAAAAGTCCGATATCGCAGGGCTGCGTCCACTGAGGCCCCCCGGCATAAAAGTGCATCCCGTAAATTCGTCCTCCGGCCTGATCCCCGTTGTCTATAACCAGCGCCTGAGTATTCACATAAGAGGTATAAGGCACTTGCAGTAAAAAATCCTTGAGCGTAATTCTACTGGGTCCCTGGCAAAGAAACAGCGGTCCTGCCTCATTTCCGGCCCAGACCAATGAGGTCGTTGTACCAGTCCCCAAGCCGTCGCCAATAATCTGCATATCGCTTGCCGATGGAACCGTAATCGTGGTTTTTATGCTGTATTGACCGTAAGGTATATGCACAACAGGCTTATTGCCCAGTCCCAGCAATGCCGCCGAATCAATTTTAGACTGTATCTCCAGTGCATCATTTCCGGTTCCTTTAACAACTTCGAAAATTTTACGGTTCAGGTTCTGAGGCGTTGCCGGAAGAGATACTGAACTGGGAAATGGAATGACTGTAGTATCCAGAACCTGATTATCCAGGGCATAAAAATCTCCCCAGATTTCGTCGGCCCCTGATACAAAACCATTGGGGTCCTTGGTCAGATCGCTTCCCGTTGAATCCAGCAATGTAAATTCATTTACTTCAAATGCAGAAGGGTTCAGGCCTTGCTCAAAACCGGGATCGTTCAGCAGATTTGTTGACGGAGTCTTTGAGCTGCTGAAGGAAAAACTGTCAAACCATACGGTCCCGTTGCTGCTGGCAGTGGTCGTTCCGGCCAGATAAAATTGGGCGCTTAAGGCATCAGCAGGAGCTGTTATCGTTTTCCTATAAAAGGTCCAGCCCTGGGTTCCCGTACTTATTCCTATCGTATCCGCCTTTACAAAGGCGGTGGGCCAGCCCGTCGTATAAACGGGAGGTACCGGGGTATTGTACCAGAGTATGATAAAATACGCCGAAGTAGTAATGACAGAATCTTTCATCCATCCCGATGCCACATAGGAAGTGTCCGGGTAAACAGTAAGATTCTGAAAAACATTTCTGGGGAATGCGGCAGCCGGCAAAACTATTTTCTCGCAAAACGTCCCGGCCTGCGCCTCTGAATTGACAATCGATCGTCCGCCACTCACACTGTTCAGCCAGGAATCCAAAGCAAGTAATTCGTACATGCTGTAAGCAGTCTTGTTTTTCAAAGGATAGGTATTCGGATTGCCTCCTCCTGTATAATTCTGACCGGACTCCTGGTCAAGTACTTCCCAGTTATACCCCCAGTTGTTCGATCCCAGCAGTTGAAAATTCAAAGGAGAAGTTCCTCCGCTGCTCAGCGGAGCCGAAACAGTATATTTAACAGCCGCCCGTTGGGTACCCATGGGACAATTCCATTTAATACCAAAAGGAGAAACATCCGTTTCAAAACTGGTTGCGGGATTTCCATCAATCGCCTTTTCAATCTGTTTATTGAATACCGCACTTGCTCCCAATCCATGGTCACGGGGATCAAACGAGGGTTGAAAAGGCCATTTAGACCATTGGGAATTCAACATTGAAAAAGTATTCCCGATAAACATATTGTCAGTTGCTGTTCGCGTGGTTGCCAGAGAATCCCTGCTGACACGGAAAAGATTGTCCAGTAACACGGTATTCGCACCCGAAGAAGTATAAAATGAATCCACATTGCTGTAGATCTTGTTTCCTCTGATATAAGCTCCTGTTCCGGAGAAAAAACACTTCGAATTAAACGAAGTATTGTTTACAATAGCGCTTTTATAAGGAGAACCGCTGATATCCGTAATTTTTGAACGCAGAAAAACATTGTTGTAAATCTGAAAATATCCGGTACACTGATTGATAGCAAAGTTACAATCCTGAAAATAGCACCACCAGATCCATTCATCCAGGCTGTTCCAGTTACAGGAAAGAACCCCTGTGGAACAATTGATAAAAGAACAGCGGAGAACGGCATCTTCAGCCTGGCCCGGCCCGGTTGTTGAACTGAAATCCAAACCGATACCGGTTTTAAAATCCTTAAAAACCAGATCGCTGAACTCATTGTTGGTGGAAAATCCGCCTGATTTTACAATGCCCCTGTAAGCATTGTTGTTCCCTTCAAACGTAAGCCGGCTTATTCTCAGGTACCAGCCGCAAAGATTGAACATAGCAGCACCTGTGCTTCCTGCATTATCCAGGGAGGGTCCGCCCCAGGAAATAATAGTGGTTGCAGGATCCTCGCCTATAATAGCCATTCCGTCATAACCATAACCATTTTGCACGTTGTACAAAGAATCTTTAATAAGGTAAGTGCCAGCCGGGAAGTACAGCACATTAAAACTGTCCGATGAGGCATAAGCAGGAGTGTGAAGGGCCGCCATGGCTGCATTGATAGCCGGAGCATCATCGGTCACTCCATCCCCTTTGGCGCCGAAAACTGTCTTCACATTTTTCCAGCTGGGAAAAGGCCCTGAAAACTCTTCGCCTGTTTGTGTAAAATTTATAGTTTGCGGGAAACAACTGTTTGTTGCTGCAATTAAAAAAAGGAATCCGATTATTCGTGGCAAATTTTTCACAGGACTAATTTATGCAACTATTTTATAGTACCAATTTAGTAAATGTTCTGTTTTTAACGAAACCTTAACCTGAATCCCCGAAAATTTCTGTAACCCCAAGATTGCTTTAAACGTAGAAGAGATAGTTATTTGACAGATCACAGGGTTTTTGAGGAGTTTAAGAGGGGAGGGACCATGAAAAGATCGATACGTGCCAGAACCAAAATCAGTTTTTTTTTCTTATTCGTCTTCTTTTTTCCAGGTATGCAGGCCTTATTTTCAGCCAATCATACCATAGCCTGGACCTCCATTACTTTATCCGATAACTGCGTAAGCACAGCCTCCTCTTATACCCTTAAAGCAACCAATAACGGTGCTATGGCTGCAAACGCCCTGGTGACCATCACCTTTACCGGAACAAATACGGCTGCTTTCACTTCTGGCACTTTTAATGGTTCAGCCATTACTCTGCTGTCAAATACAAGCCCGACTATTACTTTTGATGCCCCGGTCGCAGTTGCAAATGGTAACGCCTTAACCATTGTTATCAATGGCGTAACAAATACAGGACTGGCAGGTACAACCTACCAGGTTACCATGACGGAGCCTAATACCAGTGGCGGAACGAATACGTTTGAAAGTGCCCCGGATTATACCATAGACGCAGTGCCAACTGTAGCCAATGCAGGCCCCAGCCAGACCAGTTCTGCAACCTGCGGACCAACAGTAACACTTGCAGGAAATACCCCGACGGCAGGGACCGGTCTTTGGACAGTCGTAAGCGGGGCAGGAGGTTCTTTTGCAATTCCTTCTTCTCCCACAAGCACTTTCACTGGCGCTGCCGGAACACCATACGTACTTCAATGGACAATATCAAACGGGAATTGCCCGGCTTCTTCCAGTCAGGTAGACATCACCATGAATCAATGGCCAACCGTAGCGATTGCCGGGCCGAATCAAACGCTTGCCAATACGACCACAACCACGCTTGCAGGAAATACAATTACAACCGGTACAGGACTCTGGTCAGTTGTTTCAGGATCAGCGACCATAACCAATCCGGCCTCTCCCACATCCGGAGTGACGGGTCTTGTCATTGGTTCAACAACCACACTAGCCTGGACATCGACCTTTGCCACTACCGGTTGTACCAGTACCTCCACTATGACGATTACCGATAATGCCCCAACGTATAACCTCACACCTTTCCTTCCCGTTTCCTTTTGCGGTACCACCTATCCTACTGCTTTTACTACGCTGAGTACTTTTTCACTGGACGAAACAGTGGGAAATGAATTTAACCCTAACCAGACCGATAAGACAATCATACTGACCCTCCCTGCCGGATTTGCTTTTAAAACAACAGCTGGTGCTGTTTCAGTTACCGGTGCCAGTATTAACCTCGTTTCTCAGGCCATTACTGCTACAACGATAACTGCTACACTTTCCACAACTGCCAGTACAACTACCGTATGTACGATTGTTTATACCGGCTTCGAGGTGCAGGCTACTGCAGCCGGAAGCGGTAATTTAACACGCACCGGCGGTACATTCCTGGTGGAGGACAGCCTTACGATTCCGGAATCCTATGAGTCATATGGTGCACTTTATGCAGGCCCCGATATCGCCTACGTATCAAGCGCCGTGGACCAATATACCACCGCTCCTATTAACATCAATTGCAGCAATACCTCCAATCCGATTCTGGAGATTGCGATAACCGTGACCGGAGCCGAAGGTTGTGGAACCGCCATCACGCAATTCAACTTCAGCACGGTGGGAGATGCAGGGTATTCCCAAAATCCATTGACAAATATTACTTCTGCAGATCTCTATTATGGCGGGCAGACACAAGGTAATGATTACGCAAATTTTTTCGGTTCTGCTGCAAATCCCAATGGCGCATTTACCATAAACGGATCTGTGGACCTCGAACTTGGCGCCGGGACGTATTACTTTTATTTGTCTTACAATGTGCCTGCTACTGCTACTGCCGGAAATGGATTGGATGCTTCCATGACCTCTTTTGTTTTTAACGGAGTCACCGAAACCAATATGACAAATCCCAACCCGACTGGATTTCGTACACTTGTTTCCACAACCTGTCCCTCCTCTCCTGATGTACCCATCCCTACATCAAATATTCAAACCGTTACTCAGGGTTCCCTCGTTATTCCCATGGATAACGGTCATCAGAATTTATTCGGAGGGAATGTCTTTAATTTAAAAGCTTATGGTCTGATACATTCGCTTCTGCAGAACGATATCCCTGTTAAATGGATCATCAAATCGGGTAAACTGAAAGACAGCAGCGACTTCAGTGCGGTTGTTACAAGAGTCTATCCTGGTGCCACTGCAGCCAGCCTCCAGTATTTTAAAGCGGGGGAATTTATCATTGACAGCACCTGGGTAAACCAACCTTATTACCCGGGGGAAAAAACAGCCACCCAGGTAATACAGGCCTTTTCGCAGTGGCAGGTAGCCGTTTACCAGTTAACAGCAAATCAGAATGTGGATCTGAGGTATACTTTGCAGGGGCGTCCGAAGATTGCGGTATTTAATAATGGAGGAAATGCGCCCATCCAGATAGCAATGCTGGATTCTGCAAAAATTACAGATTTCGTCGAAGAGGATGCAGCAAACTTTACAGGGCTTGCCGATTGCTTTACCTTTTGTTCTGAAGCCCATTGGGAGTATGCCACTAACCCCAATACATTACCGGTTGAAAATGTAATGACGTTCGTGGCCGAAGGAGGAAACTTTTTAGCCATGTGCGCCGGTATCGACTTATATGAAAATCACCAGCCCGGGGGAGGACATTTCCTTACAACAGGAGGAGTTACCTACAGTGAGCAGGAAACCAATACTGATTTTAATCCGGATATGGCTTATTGTCAGTATCAGGGACAAGTGCAATCTGAGAACGGGGTGATTGCCGGTTTTTGGCCGCTTGCAGGATCTAAGTACAATCCAGGAATGTATTATGCAGTAAGCAGACCAACCAATCCTCAGACTATTGCCGATACTGCTGTTGCCGCCGGCATACACCTTTCAAACCCGGATTCAGTAGGATCGAACGTTTTTTACCTGGGCGGACACCAATATCCAAGTACGTCCTTGGGCGATCTGAATGGCTGCCGTATGTACCTGAATGCAACATTGATTCCCGCCCACCGGCCTTCCGCATTTACACTAAAGCCCGGAGCCAACGCAACGATCTGCAGCGGACAAAGCATCACCCTCGGCGGAAGTCCTACCGGACCGGCTGATGCCACTTACAATTGGTCTCCTTCTGGCAGTTTAAGCAACGCTTCAATTGCCAATCCGGTTGCAACACCGACAGTCACTACCACTTATACCGTTACCGCACTGAGTGGCAGTTGCTTTGGCGGACCCAATTTTGTCACCATTACGGTAAATCCAACACCGGTCACTTCGACTGCTTCAGGCACAACTCCTGTATGTTCGGGCAGCACTGCAACAGTAACTGCAACAGCACCCGGGGGAACTTACAACTGGTATGATGCTCCAACCGGCGGAACTTTACAGGGTACGGGAGCAAGTTTCACAACTCCTGCGCTTTCATCCACAACCACCTATTATGTAGATGCAACAACAGCTTTGGGATGTACAAGTACCAGCAGAACAGCAGTAACAATAACAATAACACCACCCCCCACTACTTCTGCAGCAGGTCCTAATCAAATAAACGCTGCAACCTGCGGACTGACTATGGTAACGCTTGCCGGGAATACTCCAGCCGTTGGCACAGGACTTTGGACCATCGTCAGCGGAGCAGGAGGATCTTTTGCAAACGCCTCTTCACCCACAACAACATTCAGCGGTGCAGCCGGCACTCCATACGTACTGGCCTGGACCATATCCAATGCGCCCTGCACCCCATCATCCAGCACAATGAATGTGACCTTTAACCAGGCACCTACTGCATCAGTGGCAGGACCCAACCAAACAAGCGCTTCTACCTGCGGCCTCACAACAGTAACCCTTGCTGCCAACACACCCGTTATAGGTACCGGACTCTGGACCATCGTCAGCGGAGCAGGAGGATCCTTTGCAAACGCCTCCTCTCCCACAACAACTTTCAGCGGTACAGCCGGAACAGCATATGTTCTGCAATGGACCATTTCCAATGCTCCCTGTGCACCTTCCTCCAGCACAATGAACGTGATCTTTAACCAGGCACCTACTGCATCAGTGGCCGGCCCCAATCAGACCGGTGCTTCTACCTGCGGACTGACAACAGTAACTCTTGCTGCCAATACGCCGGCAGTCGGAACCGGACTCTGGACCATTGTAAGCGGAACTGGCGGATCTTTTGCAAACGCAAATCTCCCTACAACTACATTTAGCGGAACTGCAGGCACAGCTTATGTTCTGCAATGGACCATTTCGAATGCTCCCTGCCCGGCTTCTTCCAGCACAATGAATGTGACCTTTAACCTGGCACCAACAACTTCTGTAGCGGGTCCAAACCAGACAGGAGCTGTAACCTGCGGACTGACTACGGTAACTCTTGCTGCCAACACACCCGTTATAGGAACCGGACTCTGGACCATCGTCAGCGGAGCAGGAGGATATTTTGCCAATGCTACATCTCCCACAACAACTTTTAGTGGTACAGCCGGAACTGCTTACGTTCTGCAATGGACCATCTCCAACGCTCCATGCACCCCATCATCAAGTACAATGAACGTAACCTTTAACCAGGCTCCGACCGCTTCAGCGGCAGGCCCCAATCAAACCGGCGCTTCTACCTGTGGCCTCACAACAGTAACCCTGGCTGCCAACACACCCGTTATAGGTACCGGACTCTGGACCATCGTCAGCGGAGCAGGAGGATCTTTTGCAAACGCCACATCTCCCGCAACAACCTTCAGCGGAACTGCAGGCACAGCTTATGTTCTGCAATGGACCATATCGAATTTTCTTTGTTCTTCTCCAAGTACTGTGAATATTAAGTTTAATCAAATTCCGACAACTTCGGTTGCAGGTCCCAACCAGACCGGCGCTTCTACCTGCGGACTGACAACAGTCACCCTTGCTGCCAACACGCCGGTAATCGGAACCGGACTCTGGACCATCGTCAGCGGAACAGGTGGATCTTTTGCAAACGCCACATCTCCCGCAACCACCTTCAGCGGTACAGCCGGCACTCCATACGTACTGGCTTGGACCATATCCAACGCTCCCTGTGCCCCATCATCCAGTACAATGAGCGTAACATTTAACCAGGCGCCGACAGCTTCTGTTGCAGGCCCCAACCAAACCGGCGCTGCTACCTGCGGCCTCACAACAGTAACCCTTGCTGCCAACACACCCGTTATAGGTACCGGACTCTGGACCATCGTCAGCGGAGCAGGAGGATCTTTTGCAAACGCCACATCTCCCGCAACAACCTTCAGCGGAACTGCAGGCACAGCTTATGTTCTGCAATGGACCAT
>Ga0206879_1014_pt1 | contig 52540 bp, 44 predicted proteins | sample Alteio_BWOrgCont_5_FD_152897 | JGI IMG/M metagenome (GOLD analysis project Ga0206879, IMG submission 152897) | Enriched cells from forest soil in Barre Woods Harvard Forest LTER site, Petersham, Massachusetts, United States -... | ecosystem: Environmental > Terrestrial > Soil > Temperate forest > O... | reverse complement strand
TCTTAGTGCCGACGGAATAGCAAAAGCAATTACGGCTAAAACCAAGGCCGTTTGCCTTGTGCACATGTGCGGAGGAATGGCAGAAATGGAGAGCATTCTTGCTACCTGCAAAAAACACAATCTGATTCTGATTGAGGATGCCGGACAGGCCTTTGCCGCCTCTTATAAAGGCAAGCATGTCGGCTTATTCGGAAAATCAGGCAGTTATTCCTTCGACTTTTTCAAAATTGCCACTGCCGGAGAAGGCGGAGTTATCGTTACCGACGACAAAAAAACGTATGAGCTTATAGAAACCTATACCGACCACGGACACGACCATATCGGAAGCAACAGGGGTATGGAAAAACATCCCATTCTTGGTTTCAATTACCGGATCAGCGAACTCAATGCAGCTGTTGCCGTTGCTCAAACCCGACGGGTTCCTTTTATTCTGGAAAAGAACAGACACAATAAACAACTGCTTGTTTCTGAACTCTCCAAAAATCCTGAAATAGGTTTCAGCCGGTTGCCTGATCCTGCCGGCGACTCAGCAACCTTTCTGAATATTTTTTTACCCGACACGGCCTCAGCGCAACGCACCGTGAATGAATTGAACAAAGCTGCTATCGGAGGATTTAACTACTGGTTTCTGAATATGTATCATTTCATTAACCAATGGGATCACCTGAAGGGAATGCGCTCAGCCGCTAAATTTACGGCTCAGCTGGCTCCTGATCGCCAGGATTATTCAAGTCTTCAGCTTCCCAAAACCCAGGAAGTTATCGGCAAACTGATTTCCTTTGGAATCCGCTGCACCTGGACAGAAAAGGAAGTGAAGGAACTTGCTTCAAAAATTTCAGATTGCGTTGCTAAAGCGTTGAAACCGGTTACTGCCTGAACTTGCACAAAAACTTCAAGAATATTGATAAGGTCATTTATGGCCGTGGTAGCTTTAATCAGTTGGATGTTCTGCTATCCGAAAAACGTGCTGAACATAACCGTTTTTTTCTTTTCATCGTAGACCATTATTTTAAAGGAAAAGAGCTCGAAAAACGGCTTCCGGTTAAGCCCGAAGACGTTCTGCTTTTTATAGATGTAAACCCCGAAGAACCTACTACTGATCAGGTTGATCAAATCAGGGACTGCATTCTTAAAAAAAAAGGTCTTCCTTCTGGTATTGTTGGCATTGGCGGAGGATCTGTTATGGATATTGCAAAAGCCTGTTCACTGATGTTTACCAATGAAGGCTCTTCCTCAAAATACCAGGGATTGAACCTGATTAAAAAGCCGGGAATCTACCATCTTGGTGTTCCCACGATTTCAGGTACAGGAGCCGAATGTTCAATGACGGCGGTGCTGACTGGTCCCGAAAAAAAACTGGGATTAAAATGTGACTGGACCGTATTTAATCAGGTTATTCTGGATCCCGATCTTATTTCAAGCGTTCCGACTGACTGGTGGTTTTACACCGGTATGGATACGTTTATTCACTGCGTAGAATCTGAAAATGGAAAACTGAACAACGCTTTCAGTCATGCCTATGCCGAGCAATCCCTGAAACTTTGCCGTGATGTGTTCATAAATCCGGGCTGCGGACAAAACGCAGCCAACGATGAAAAACTGATGATTGCCTCGATGATGGGAGGATTAAGCCTTACCTACTCTGAGGTAGGTGTGTGTCATGCTTTGTCTTACGGACTTTCCAAAATCCTTGGCACACGTCATTGTTATGCCAATTGCCTTGCCTTTAATCACCTGGAAGACTATTACCCTGAGGGAGTCAGGGAATTCAGGCAAATGCTTGTAAAACACAAGATCGTCCTGCCACAACATCTTTCCCGTACCTGGACCGAAGATCAGATTTCTCAGATGGCTTCGGTTGCGTACAATCTTACGCACATGTGGTTGCACGCCATCGGTCCCGACTGGAAAGATAAGATCAGCCACGAAAGCATTAAAAATCTGTTTAAACGTTTATAATCTACGAAATGAAGAAAACGGTAAAAGTGGGATCGGTTGTTTGCGGCAGTAACGATCTTTTTCTGATTTCAGGCCCCTGCGTGATTGAGGAAGAATCAATTATGCTGAAAACAGCAGAAAAACTGAAAGAGGTATCTGAGCGGTTGAAAATTAAGATCATATACAAATCTTCCTTTCAGAAAGACAACCGAAGTAGTTTGCAATTCTATGACGGACCAGGCCTGGAGAAAGGAATTAAGGTATTGGCAAAAGTCAAAGCCCAGTTCGGCTTTCCGGTTTTGACCGATATTCATTATCCCCAGCAGGCTGCCGCAGCTGCCGAAGTTTGTGATGTGCTTCAGATTCCGGCCTATCTGTGCATGCAATCCACCTTATTGGTTGCTGCAGCAAAAACTGGAAAGGTCATCAATATTAAACACGGACAGTTTCTGGCTCCCGAAAACATGAAACATCCGCTTCAAAAATGCATTGAAGCGGGAAATGATCAGGTCATTCTCACTGAACGCGGTTATACCTTCGGATACAATGATCTGGTTGTTGACCCCAGGGCATTTTTTCACCTGAACAACCTGGGTTATCCGGTTGTTTTTGATGTAACCCATTGCATCCGCAAATACGGAATCCCGAGCGCTGACGCAAAAGGAGGCGCGCGTGAATTTCTGCCCGTACTTTCCAGAGCCGGTGTGGCATCGGGCGTGGATGGCCTGTTTGTGGAAACACATCCCGACCCTTCAAAAGCGCTTTGCGATGCTGCCAGCCAGCTCTGCGTTTACGATCTGGAGGAATTTTTGAAACCGCTGATTGAATTGCATCAGACAGAAGTCCGCTACAGAAAATAATTTCTTACTTTTAATAAAATTAACTGAACCAATTCGACTTTATGGAACTATACCTCGATTCGGCCAACTTAAAAGAAATAGAAGAAGGCTTTAAACTGGGCTTTCTGAACGGCCTCACCACCACTCCAACCTTTATGCAAAGGGAAGGCATCAATGACATCGATGCAACAATAGTCAAGCTTTCAAAAATTGTTCCTGTTTTGCAGATTGAAGCACTGGGAAACACAGCCGAAGAAATACTCAAAGAAGCAGAGCGCCAGTTGAAACTGGGACTGGATCACAAAAAAACCGTATTTAAGATCCCCGTTTCCCTGGAAGGCGTTCGCGCCTGCAAAATGCTAAGAAACAAAGGATATCTGGTTAATGTTCATTTGGTTTATACCCTTCAGCAAGCCTACATGGCAATGCAGGCAGGAGCCAGCTACGTCTGTCCGCTGGTAGGCCGCCTGCAGGATCAGGGTCATGACGCACTCTCTCTGGTTGAACAATGTGTGGACGCCGTTGAATATTACGGATATGCTACCAAAATAATGTTTTCATCTGTTCGCAGTGTTGAACATGTTCGAAATGCAATCAATATAGGGGTTCATACGATTACTGTTCCTCTAAAAATTCTAAAGGCCCTGACAGAGAATCATTTCACAACACTGGGAACCGAACAGTTTATCACAGACACGCGACTAATGACCGTCAAAGTCAGGGAGGCCATCAACGGTGTCAATCCGATTGTAAAAGCTGAAACCAAACTTGTAGATGCCATTATTAAAATGACCGAATATGGGTTCGGTTGTATAACGATAGTGAACAAAGATGGCACGCTCAAGGGCATTTTCACAGACGGCGACCTTCGAAGGGCCCTTCCCAAAGGAGGAAAGGATTTTCTGAATAAAAAAATGGGGGATTTTAACTACTCTGCTCCTGTTTCAATTGATGCCGACATGCTTCTGAATGAAGCCGCCGCACTCTTCAAAAAGACCAATGTGGATACCATTCTGGTCTGCAGCAAAGGCAAACCGGTTGGAATGCTGGATATTCAGGACCTGAAAGGCTAATTCGCTCTTGGCTAAACCGGACGATATCAAAACTGTGTTCACCGGGATTGGCGGTACCTTTCTTACCCCGGTGCCCAAAATTTCCCTGCGGCTTAAAACGATAAAGGCTTTCATTTTTGACTGGGATGGTGTTTTTAATACCGGTGAAAAAGACGAAAAAGGATCCAGCGTCTGCAGTGAAGTAGACGCAATGGGAACCAACCTCCTTCGATTTGCCTATTGGCTAAACACAAATAAGTTACCCGTTACGGCCGTTCTTTCAGGGGAAAAAAACAGGGCGTCTTTTTATCTCAGCCAACGGGAACATTTTACGTCCTGCTATTTTAAAGTAGCCGATAAATCCAAAGCCATTGAACATTTTTGCAACCGATACGCTGTAAAGCCTTCTGAAATTGCGTTCGTATTTGATGATGTTCTGGATTTACCGGTCGCAAAAACAGCCGGATTACGGATTTTCGTCAAACGCAAATCAAATCCGCTTTTAAACCGATATGTTAAAAAAAACAAACTTGCGGATTACATCACTTCCGGTGAATCAGGAAATTTTGCGCTCCGTGAAGCCTGCGAACTGATGATCGGACTTCAGGGAATTTACGACAGGGTGCTAAACGAACGGGTGAGCTATTCCCCTGCCTATGAAAAATACATTGATCTGCGAAATCTGATCTCAACAGGCTTTTATACCCTTGATCACGAAAACATAGTAGAAACGGATACCCCATGATTTCGCAGACCTCATGATTTTAGGAGTTATTCCATCCAGGTATGCATCTTCCCGTTTTCCGGGAAAGCCTCTTGTTGAAATAAAAGGGAAAAGCATGATTCAGCGTGTGTATGAACAGGCCATGCATGCAACCCGTCTCTCTAAAGTAATTGTGGCCACGGACGATCCAAGAATTTATGAACATGTAAAAAAATTTGGTGCGGAGGTTGTGATGACCCGATCGGACCATCAGAGCGGAACAGACCGTTGCTTTGAAGCCTTGAATAATCTGAAAGAGAATAAGCTGAACGGAAAATTCAGTCATCTGATCAACATCCAGGGGGACGAGCCCTTCATTGATCCCACTCAGATTGACCTGTTGGCGGAGGTTATCTCAGAGCGGGATACCGAACTGGCTACCCTCGTGATTCCGGTCTCTTCTTCGGATTTACTGTTTAATGAAGGGGAAGTAAAAGTGGTTGTAAACAAGAATATGGAGGCGCTTTATTTCAGCCGTTCGGTAATTCCGCATCTGAAAGGAATTGAGCCAAAAGACTGGCACAAAAACTTTGTCTATTACCGCCATGTGGGAATGTATGCCTATCGCTCAGATGTGCTTGAAAAAATATCAGCTTTAACGCCTTCCCCCCTTGAAAATGCAGAATCCCTGGAACAGTTAAGATGGCTGGAGAATGGTTTTAAAATTAAAGTGGCGGTAACTGACCATGAAAGCCACTGTATTGATACGCCCGAGGATATCCAGAAAATATTGAAACTTCTCAGCATTTAATTTTATTTTATTTCCTACCTGCAATTATCTTTTCCATTGATTTTTTTTGTTCTCAAACGCAAGCACATTGATGCCTGACTTAGTGATAGTATGGTATAGCTGGCATTAAAGGCAAAAACCTTATCTGAATATTGAACTGTCAACTCACTTTTTTTGAATTCCCACTTTCCACCTCGTCCAGTCATACAGGCTTCGATACAGGCTGTTCCTCCATTCTGTAAAAAGTACCCCCATCTTCCGGTATTCATAAAAATATAAAGTTCTCCATATAATTTAATTTTCTGTCCACCAAGAATCCCATAATAAAAGCCACTATCCATTTCCTCCTTTAACACAGCCCTTAAATTAATTAACGAATCCGGAAAATACTGCCCGGGTTCTAACATCCAGGCTTTACAGATTAATTCAGAATGATATTTGCTTTGTGCAAATAGATGGCTCGTACTCATAACAGTGACAATAAAGGTGCAATATATTATTTTAGTGGCGCTCATTGATTCAAAGCCAGTGACTTATCCTGGAAAAAGTTGACACAGAAGATGCAATAGTCAATTCGGGTGCCTCTTTTCTGGTATTATTTATTAAGAAGCTGTTTGGCCTCCTCAAGATCCATCTTCTTGTTTTTGTTGTAGGCAACAATAAAGGCATCTGTTAATCCCGAACCTACCAGTTCATCTTTCAGCTTTACCGCCTCATCGTACGTTTTAAGCGTGCCAACAGAATAGACCGTCATTCCGTTCTCATCCTTACTTATGTTCACTCCTTTGGAAGCAACGGAAATAAATTTATTAGCCACGGCGATCGGCACTTCTCCGCTATAGGATCCGATCTGAATTCTGAATACGACATCTTTGGCTTTTACATCATTAGCCTGAGGCTTATTGACGGACGTCGACCCGGTCGGTGCAGTTGATACAACGGCAGAATTTCCTGCGACGCCCTTACCTGTCATTCTTTTTCCATCTTTGTAAACAATTATAAAGGCATCCTTAATTCCCTTTGCCACAATCCTGTCCTTTGCCTTAATAGCCTCGTCAACAGTCGTGTAATTTCCAGAAGTATAGCGCTTAAGTCCGTTGTCCATCGTTTCGGTGTAGATGGATTCAAGATTAAATAATTGGGCAGGACTTACCGGTTTTGAATACACCCCAACCTGAACCGTATAAACCACACCGCTTACAGAAGCAATATCTGTGGTTTGAACTGTTCCTGTATTTTGCACAGGTTTAACAACTGGTTTTTCTGCTTGGGTAACAGAAGGTTTTTCCACCTGATCCGGTTGTTTTGGAGCAACGACCTGACCTGAAGCCACAGGGTTGCCAGCTACTTGCTCACCGTTCACAATATGATCAGGTTCTTTAGTAGAAGTACTTATAGTATTCCCCTTCCCATTCTTCAATAATTCCATCGCATCGTCATATGATATTCGCTTGCCTTTGTAAAAGGCAACCACGAATGCATCCCTGTATCCCATATTCCGGATTTTATCCCTGGCAGCTATAGCAGGATTCAAATCGTAGAACAATCCCGCAGTATAACGTATAACCCCCGAAGGAGTCGATTCGCCTGTTAACGGAGTAATCCCGTTAAATAAACTTTGCTTGATCGGATTTTTAAATGCTCCAACCTGAACTCTGAAATGCAACTCATCCGGCAATTTGGCGTCAATCGGTATTGGATGATTTTTCGAATAGGCCACATTACCATTTAAGGTTATACCTTCCGTTTTAGATGCAACAGTATTCGCAGCTGTATTCTCAGTTGGTTTCGCCGTTGGCTTTGTTATTGGTTTGATTACAGGTTTTGTTGTCGGTTTGATTGAGGGTTTTACTGCTGGCTTGGCTGAAGCTACAGCGTTATTCTGATTAGCAACCGGCTTGGTCGGCTTTTGAGGAGTTGTACTCACCTTACCATTATAGGCCAATAAAATATTAGTTGAGGTGTTTTTATCCAGTGAATGAATATAGAGTTCAGATTCTGCATACTTTGACTTTGATGCATCCTCTGCTTTTTCACCCAGTTTATGGATCGAATCCGATTTTTGCTGATACGACCTTGCCTCTTCTTTATAGCTGGAAGCCAAACTGGTAAGGGAGTCCGGAACAATCTGACCTTCAGGAATCGCATCGATTTGCTTCGAAACCAAATCTGCTTTTTTGTTGCTTTCCTCTGCTTGCTTATGATAAGCCACTGAAACGCTGAATTCGAAATGAGCAATTTGCAACACAGAATCAGACTGAAACATCAATGCGACATAATCCTCATACTCCTGGGTTTTTTGAACCTGATGCAATTGCTGGGGGCTTAATGCACCGTTTGCCTGCATTGGAGCAGGCTGATTTGCATTTGCCTGGGTAGAAGAAGGTTTAGCCGGCGTTGGCTGAGTAGTAGCTGTTGGTTGGGTAGCTCTTGGCTGAGTTACTGTTGGTTGAGTTACTGTTGGTTGAGTTGCAGTTGGCTGAGTTGCTGTTGGTTGAGTTGCTGTTGGTTGAGTTGCTGTTGGCTGAGTTGCTGTTGGCTGAGTTGCTGTTGGTTGAGTTACTGTTGGTTGAGTTGCTGTTGGTTGAGTTACTGTTGGTTGAGTTGCTGTTGGTTGAGTTACTGTTGGCTGAGGTTTAGAAGATTGAACTGGCTTAACCAGATCTCCGGGAGCAGGTTTATAATTCGTATAAATCTGCATAGCCTTTGCCTGTTTTGCAGAAGCGATGGCTATGTTTTCATCGGCCTTATCAAGCAATTCCTGGCAGGAGGAATAGGTGGTTGCCGACCTTGCTGATTCCCGTGATTTCTCTGCCAGATCAAAATAATATTTTGATTCATCTTTCATCATTTCAGCTCTGGAAACATCATCTGAAGTACTGTTTTCATAAGCTTTGGCGTAAACGGAAAGCTGACTGAAATTCGAATTGTAATTATCCATTTCGCTTTTTTGCTGCTCATCTGAAACGGATTGTTGCTTCTTCATAGCCAAAACCTCAATTTCCCTCGCCTTTTGCAAAATCTGGCCAACTTCCGCTGAATCGGTTTTTCCATAGGCTTCACTCCTGTCAGAAATGGCCTGAGCATTCAGGTCTTCAGCCTCTTTTTTATCTTCAATTACTTTAGCTGTGTCTTTTACCTGCAGGGAATGAAAAGGAATTGGGTTGCTTAAAGAAGCAACGGGAGTAGTACCGGTAGTCACTACAGTAGTTGTTGTTACCGGAGTTGTTGTTACCGGAGTTGTTGTTACCGGAGTTGTGCTTGTAGCAGAAACAGTTGGAGAGGTAGTTTTAGTTTTACCAAGAGTATCAACCGACTGTATCGAAATTGCGGGGTTAGATGTTGCCGACACTGCCGGAGTGGTAGTTTTAGTTTTACCAAGGGTATCAACCGACTGTATCGAAACTGAAGGGGTATTCGCAACGGGAGTAGTATTCGTTGCTACCGGAGTTGTGTTTGTTACCGGAGCTGTGTTTGTTGCGGAAACAATTGGAGTGGCAGGTTTTGCAAGGGTATCTACGGCCTGTATGGAAATTGCCGGAGTAGATGTTGCGGAGACAGCCGGTGTAGTAGACACCGCAGGGTTAGTACTTACTGCAGAGTTAGTAGTTGCTATAGGAGGAGCAGTGGCTACACCCGAATTGACCGCTTTGGCACGGGATTCAGCTTCTTCGCCCAGTTTTTTCTTTTGTGAGGATTCGTTCAATAAAAGAAGGATTTTTTGCTCCAGTTCCTTTTTCTTTCCTTCATCTGAAATAGCATTCAGTTGAGCCTTTTTAGCAGTAACGTCGGCATTTATTGAATCTGACCAGTTTTTGTAATAGGCCGACTTGGTCGTTTCACGCGTATAAACATCTGAAATGGCATCTGCTTCCTTTAATTTTCCGTTGTAGTTGTTTTCATATCCGGTTACAACAGGCGCGTCTTTCATCTTATAACCATTCACCTGCTCCTGCAGTTTTTGCTTATCTACTGCTGAAATGCTTACAGACGGTTCGGTTCCAGGCTTGATCTGACCGATAACAGCATTTACAAGCTCCGCCTCCGTCTTCAGATTCCCGGCTTCCTTTTCAAGTGGTCCTATTTTTGCATCATTAACAACCAGATCAGATTCCTTTTTCGTTTTTTCAATTTCAAGATCTTTTTCCTGGGCCTTCAATCCTTCTTTCAGCTGATCATTGCTTTCTCCGTTAATGTCCTGATTGATTTTTACAATTTGTTCCAGTAACCCGTTAATCTCCTTTTTCAAGGAAGTAGATTCTTCTTTGGTTCGGTCAAGCTCCTTCTGCTTAAGGTCTGCGTCCATTTTCATGCTGTTGTAAGCGTTAGCAGTGCCTTTGGGTTGCTGATTAAGTTCTTCGATACGCTTTTTTTGCTCCTCCAGTTGTTTTAGCGCTTCGTTGGAATTTGACTTTGATGCCGTTTCAAGTTCCTTGGCATAATTTACGGACAGGTCAGCTTCGTCCCGCTTGTTTGACGCATCAGTCTCCAATCTCTTGGCAAGGTTAAACGATGCCACAGTTTCATGAGAAATCCGGTCGCCTTCCTTCCTCAACTCTGCTGCGCTTTCCTGGTCTCCCTGTCTTGATGCGGCATCGGCATCCGTGTATTTGGCCTGGGCCTCCTGATTTTTTTGATTGGCATAACCAAGCGCCTGATCAGCCTGATTTTTTAACTCCGCAGCCTCCTTTTGAACTTCCGCCGCATCATCGTAGGCAATTTTCACCAAATCAGAATTTGAAATACTTCCGTCCGGCTTTGGAGTCGCTGAATTTGTAAGGGAATTCTGTAAATTTAGAGTGCTATCAGGTTTGGTTACCGATACTTTGACTGTTCCTGATTCTTTTGACGCGCTTTCATTAGCGCTAATTTCCATTTTAGCCTTTTCCTTAATAAAATTGAGTGCCAGCAAATAGTTGTTGTCATCGATGGCTTCGTCAAAGAAGTTTTTAACGGTAAGAACCTCTGTTTTGTCCGTATAACTGATTTCCTGCCTGAAGGGCTTAAATACCTGCTGCTGCGGAAGGACTACTACCTCAGACTGGGTTTTGTATCCTTCGCTTTCTACAGTTAAGACCAATTTGGCTCCCCCGGGTGTATTCAGACTGTACTGACCAGTCTGGGGATCGCTGTTGAAAATGCCTATCAGTTCACCTGAACTCGCATTCTTAACTGTAATTTTCGCCTTTATAAATTTACCATCCGGATCTTTTCCAACCATCCCATTAATAAGTGCAAGATCAACCGGCTTGCGATCCGTATTAATTTTATACACATCAATCATTCCTCCCGGGCTGTATCGCCTGGATGAAAAATAGGCGGTTTTTTCAAGCGAATCGGTTACATATAAGATATCGTCGTCGGGAGTATTAATTGAAAAATCCATGTTTTCAGCAGGACCCCAGGAAGCTGTCTGCTCGTTCCAGTTGGATTTAAAAATATCATACCCTCCCATGCTATTGTGGCCCTTTGAGCAGAAATAAAGTACCTTGCCGTTTGGGTGCAAAAAAGGATAATCTTCATCCGACTCTGTATTTATATTCGAACCGAGATTTTGAGGGGTACTCCATTCTCCATTGGCCAGTTTTTTAACCATGTAGATATCCTTGCCGTTTTTCCCGTCCGTTCCGTAACTTGAATAATAAATCTGATTGTTATTTTTCGAAAGATAAATAATGGTTTGTTCTTTTGCTTTTTTATCCAGAGAAGACTGAAAATCATCCGGCTTTACCAGCAGTTTCCCTCCGATAGTACTCAGATCATAGGATTTATAAAACTCCTTGTCGCTGATTTGTTTTTTTTCGAGAACTTCAAGATCAGTAATGTTTTTCAGAAGGGTTTTCCCGTTTCTGCACATGTCAATTTGTTTATCAACCTGAAATTTTTTGATCTGATAAGAAGATGCGTCCTTTTTAAATCTGTTAAATGCCACAATTGCATCATCAAATCTGTAATTCAGGTGATAGGCTTTCCCAAGAAAATAAAACACATCCTTATCAACGTCAGGCTGTTTTGAAGCGTATTCGAGATAACTTATAGGCTTTTCTTTATTTTCACTGGTATATAACATGCAGATACCGAAACGGTAATTGTAATTCGGATCTTTGGGATATACGCTAAGTAACTGGGAATAAAGCGGGTACGCTTCAGTATATTGCTCATTATCAAACAGTTTCCTTGCTTCCTTTTTCAGATCTTCTTCAGAAGTAAAGGTTTTCTGTCCAATTGCAGCATTAACAATGCAGAATACCGCCAGAAAGAAACAAAAAAATGGCCTATTTAATGCTCTGTAATACAAATTGGTCTTTACATGCAAAGGTATTACTTCTTTTTAACAAGGTGCGATTTCGATTCTTCATTTCTGATCAATCGTTCTATGTTTTTCTGGTGGGTAATTAAGACAAGAACAGCTATTACCATCGAAAAAATGACCAATGAAGGAATCTGCGTTTTAAATACAACGATAACAACAATCGGAAAAGTAATTGCAGCAGTTATTGAGCTTAATGAAACGTAATGTGAAATCAGAAAAACAACAAAAAAAAAAGCTATTGAAACCAATGCAGCACAAGGGTGAACTGCAAGAATAATACCTACAAGTGTTGCAATCCCCTTGCCTCCTTTAAAGGAGGCAAAAATCGGGAATATATGCCCGAATAGGGCAGCAACGCCCAATACCAGCTGAAGATTTACAAACGGCACCGATCCCGGAATCAACTCTGACAAATAAGGCAACTGAACCGCAGCCAGGCCTTTCAGAATATCAATTAGCAGAACCGGGATGCCTGCCTTTTTTCCCAGCACTCTGAATGTATTTGTAGCGCCGGCATTTCCGCTGCCGTATTCCCGAATGTCCGTATGGTAAAAAATCCTGCCTATCCAGACAGCAGAAGGTATAGATCCCATAAGGTAGGCAACAATCAGATCAATAAGCTGTAAATTCAGAGACATGTTATTCTTCTTCAGTAGTTACAGCCGATTTTTTAAGAAAATCATCTTTTTTTCGTGTAGTAGAAAGGTTGTAAACATAAGGACTTATTCCTTTTTCTGCTTTTGATTGACGCTTGTCCGGCTTCATCTCTTTAATTACCGTATTAAAAGCCTCGTTTGAAGATATGGCCTGCATCAGACCCCTGGTATAATTAAAGTAATACCAGTTATTATTGTCGCCCTCCAGATAGATGTTCAGAATATCCCCTCCTTTTTTCTTTACCAGCTCTACTCTGCCGTTTACATATTTATTTATCTGCACCTTGTCAACATTTCCAATTCCGATCTTACCAGTCGAAACATAGGATCTCGTCCTTGAATTCCACCGCATTTTCAGGTCTGTAAAGAAAATCGATTTTTTCAACTCATCTGGAAATTTCCGGAAGGACCCATATAGATTTATCTGGGAAATCAGCTTGTCGGCCTTTTCCTTTCCAAGTATTTCCCGAAGTCCCTTTTCGTAAGTCGGCCTTGAAAAATCGACAGGTTTCAAATCGGCAATTGAATTAAACGTCTCCCCCATCTTTTCAATCGCCCCATCATCAAAAAAGAAATCGACCGTCATCATCAGGTCAAAAGCAGTAGAATCAGGAATCAGAAAATGCTTTGCATTACCCACTGCTTCCGTTTTGACCTGACCAAAGTCGGTTCCCATATTTACTTTCCCTTCCCCATAAATAAGACATTTGTCAATGTTAAGACTTACATAATTTCCGGTCAGGTTGCGTTCGGTCAACTTTTCCTTTTCCGCAATGCGGTACTCTTTGGAGATTTTATCATAAAATAAAAAGCCTTCTGATCGTAAAACCGAAGAATCGCCCCTTCCGAATTTTCCGGACAAAAAAGCCGAATAAATGTGTGTAGAATCGTTGCTTAACAATACACCTACACCAAGTTTACTGCCCTTTTCGTCGGTCACATCCTTACTGACCGGAATTAATATTTTGTTCGGATCAATTTCTGCAGAAAACTTAAACCAGCTCTTTTTCAGCATTTCACAGGAATGCTGAATACGTGTTGCTCCGGTAAATGTCAGAAAATGATTGGTGGCCTGAAGCTTAACCTTGCCTTTGTATTCAAAATTAGGACTTAACATAAACTTGGATGAATCCTCGATTTGGGTTTCGGCATAAGTCTGAAATGTAGTATCCACAGTAATGTTACTGAAGTATATCGGTTGGGATTTCTTGAGTTCATCAATATAATCGTAATAGCCCGATCCTGAATAATTTTTACGGGCAAAAATAGTAACGTTTGCATTGTAAACGGTATGGTATTTTGTAACTGTATTGGCAAGTATTTTGGCATTTTTCAAGGTTTCCATGGCGGCTCCCTTGCGGATAACTACCCGTCCCGAATCCGGAGAAACCCGGGCATCTGCAACATTGATAAAGCGCACATCCATCGCTGTAATAACGTTATTTTTCAGATCAAATCTTGCCCTGGGGGCATTAAACCGCAGGGAATCCTGTTTGGGATGTATAGAGATAAATTCAGTACCCTGAAGGTCAATATCTGTTGCACCTGTTTTGCTTTTATCTGCGCCCCCCAGTTCAATATCACTTCTGTCCATGAACCATTTGAAGCTTTCCATAAAACAGATGTATTGGTTGGCTGGAAATTTAACAATAGAACCTTTTCCGTTTGTCTTAAACTGTCCTTCTCTTTTACTGAAATCAATATGGGCATTGACATTATTAGTGGAAAATGCAAGAGAAGAGGCTTCCATCGTTTGGAGACGAAAGTCGGCGGTATCCGAATCAAATGAGTTTATTTTGAACCGGATCAGATTTGCTTCAAGCTCTGCTTTTTGAAAACTGGCCTTACCCCTTCCGGACAGCAAGGTTGGGGTCAGGTACATAGATCCCGCAAATACGGCCTGTCCGTTGTAGGTGGAGAAGGGCTGCTCTCTGGATCGGATGTGCATGACATCCTTATAGGGCCTCCAATGTATATAAACGCCGTCCCCTTTAACCTGCGGGAATTCAACCTTACCTTGTTTGCTTTCCTTCACGTCGAAACTTTGCGCTATCCCGTTCATTGAATCGGGAAAGAAGATGAAGTCCTTTGATTTGGAGGTTGAAGTAACATATTGAATAGCTCCATTTCCTTTTAATCCTTCATTACTCAGCATAATGGTATCATTAAACTTGGCCTTCCCGCCATATAAGGCAAATCCTTCGGGAGGTGTCGGTCTTTGAAAACCAAGCGAATAGTCTTTTTGGAGCTTTATATTTTCCTTGAACTGGGGAAAAATACCGGCCGAAACAAAATCTCCTGTAAAATTCAAACCGGCATTTGAAAAATTATCCAGACTGTCCAGGGTAAATGGTTCCAGATGGAAATAGAACTTGTCTTTATTGTATACGCCACCCTGTATTCCTCTTTTCTGGTAATAAACATAGGAATCTTTTGCACTGTGAAATATCGGATATTCAGAAAAATTCTTGTACCCCGATTTGTTTTTCGGCTCGTCTATCAGTAAGTCTCCGTTAATGTGTTCAATAACCGATTTGACTTTCACAAGCGGATACTCACCGCGCTCATTGGGTTCACGCGAGCGAACGGCCATTCTCAGTGAATCAGCATCGGTAATATCAATTTTAAAAGCGTCGTAATTAAACGCAAAGGTTTTCCCGTAAAAAATCGAACCGGCCGGCATGAATACGGCCTGAAAAGGTGAAGTCGCGGTTTTTACGAACAATTACTTTTTGCTCTTTTGGAAAGATCTCCACATTCTGAGAATCGCTCAATATGATAGAAGAAACGCCCCTGAGTGTAAGTTCATAATTCAATAAATTGATAAGTCCATTGGATTGATTGGGCAATACCGAATGAAAATTAATTACATCATAATCTGATTTACCGGCACGATCAGTCAGGTAAACGAATAAGCGGTCTTTTATCTGCAACCAGTCCTTTTCCGTATCGTAATTCAGGAAACCCATAGTGGCCATTCTGACCAGCAACGGACGCAACTCATCAGCCGTAATTCGCATGTACCTGGCAAGGTCTGTTGCGTAAAACTCCCGCAGGCCCTGGAGCGATTTGACATAATTTTTAATCTGCAGCAGCGGATTGGAGCCGTCTATACCCTGTATCTGTTCATACCTTCCCAATTTGAAAAAATTGGAGGATTCGAAATCGGCCTCTCCCTGTGTGTTTCCAAAAAGCATTTTTAGCTGAATCTGAGGGTCATCCGTTTTCCAGGTCAGTTCTTCAAAATACATATCCAGCATGTGATACGAATTCAGAAAAGCAGTTCTCGCAACACCCTCATCTGAACGAATAAGAGATACCTGTTTATCTTTTAATATGTATTTAAACGACAGGCTGGGGTGGTATATCGAATCGTTGTCCAGATAGATCCTGATATTGGCATTGTCAGCCATAATTTTTTCATTGGTTATAAAGAATTGTTTGGTTCCCACAACCAGAAACTTTTTATCATTTCGTTTAAAGACCAGCTTTGCATCTTCATTTGCATTTCCTGATCCTATAAATTTTGATCCTCGCATGGAAAATCCTCCTTCAAAATCCACCCGATCACTTAAATTTTTTATTCCAAGCCGTTTGCTATACGATTCGAATCTGGGATAGGATAACATGCCTCCCGCTTCGGGCAAAGCCTTATCCGTCAATTGACCCAGGAGCGGTTTGTCAAAATAAGTCTTATTGAAAAACACCACGGAATCGGCACTATATCCTCCCGATTTTACCGAGATATCGTATTTTTTTATCTCGGCATATACCGTATTTTCTTCCAATCCGGCTTTCAGCCAGGTTATTTTTCCGCCATGGCCGGAAAACTTTCCGGTTGCCGGATAATAAATTCCTTTGGTGTTTAAAATGACAACACTGTCTTTTTGATTGTTATGACAAACCAGATTCAGTGAACTGAAAATAACTTTTGGAACACTGTCGTACTGAAATTCAAAATTATTCGTATTCGAACTCCACTCATAGGTCGGCGACTTATAAAATACATTGTTTGCAAAGAGGTTTTCACTCATGGCCAGAAACTCCGAATAGCTTCGGATTGATTTACCGTTCAGAATTTTATTTATGCAATCCTGCCAGGATAAAAAATTCTTGTCGGGCTGTTTGGTATCCACAAAATTCATCATGGAAGAAAGATAACTGGTAAAATCAGGAAGGTGAAGCCGTTTTTTAAGCATCAGGTTGCACACTTCGTAACACATTTGCTTCTGGGATTCATTGAATTTTGAATCATGTGTTTTCCCGATCGACCAGTATTCATTTTCAAATTTTCGCAGAAAATCCCGGGCTGCATCTTTATTTGTGGTTCCTGCATCAAAAAAGCTCTTCAGCTCTTCAATGAATTTGACAGGGTCATCTGTAAATGATTTTACCTGAGCATCCAGAGGCAGGGAATAAAGGGCAAACACACAACCAATCAGAAGGGAAGAAATTCCTTTTCTTTTGAGCATTATATTTTCTTTACCAAACAGAGCATAGCCCATTTGTTTTTATAGGAATCCTCCAGCATTTCCAAACCCAGATCTTCCGCCTTTGCCTTAATCCGGGGGGCATCCATATCAAAAAATCCGCTAACGATAAGTATTCCCTCCTTTGTTAAGGATCGGACATACTGCTCCATATCACTTAACAGCACGTTGCGGTTAATGTTCGCTAAAATAACATGAAATGAATTGCCTGCCAACTGTTGAACATCCCCTTTTTTAACAACTATACCTGTTACTTTGTTAGTATCTATATTTTCAAGGGAGTTTTCCACTGCCCATTGATCCGTATCTATAGCCAGAACACTCTGAGCGTCCATTTTGGAAGAAAGAATACCAAGAATACCCGTACCGCAGCCCATGTCACATACTCTTTTGCCCTTCAGATCGAGTTTCAGCAATTGCGAAACCACCAACGCTGTGGTTTCGTGATGCCCGGTACCGAAGGACATTTTCGGGTTGACAACAACCGTATAGCGAAAACCGGAAACAGGCGGATGAAAAGAAGCACAGATATAGCAAAGATTGTCCACATTTATCGGAGAAAAGTTTTTTTCCCATTCCTGATTCCAGTTCTCGTCAGGAATCAATTTCAGATGCTCCTTGAACTGAAACTGCCGATGTAAATCAAGTAGTTGACCTTTTACTGTTTCGGTAAACAATTCCTGCTGCACGTAGCCTTTAAACCCCAGCTCTGTTTCCAGAAAACTTTCAAAACCCAATTCCCCCAATTTTACAATCAGAATTTCAGAATGCTCCTTAATCGAAGGTATGCAGTCCAATTCAAAATAGTTCATAAATTAAAAAGAATGAATGATCTGCATAAAATCAGGCGCTTTTAAAGAAGCGCCGCCAATTAATCCCCCATCAACATCCTGACAGCCAAACAATTCATTTGCATTCTGAGCTGTGCAGCTTCCCCCATAAATTATAGAGCAAGCCTCTGAAATAGCCGGCGAATACTTTTCTTTAATAGAGTTGCGTATAAACAGATGCATTTCCTGAGCCTGCGATGATGTAGCTGTGACTCCGGTTCCAATTGCCCAAACCGGCTCATAGGCGATTGCAAGTTGGGAAAATGAACCAGAAGGCAATTTATACAATCCCTCTTCCAGTTGATTCTGAATAGTTTCAAAATGCTGCGAATTGGCTCGTTGCGAGGAGGTTTCTCCCAGGCAGAAAACGGGAATCAAACCGCAGGCAAGGGCCTGTTCGGTTTTTTTGAAAAGCACTTCGTTGGTTTCTTTAAAATACGTTCTTCTTTCCGAGTGCCCGATGATGACATGAGAGGCTCCTGCTGATTTTATCAGCACAGCCGATACCTCTCCGGTAAAAGCCCCTGAAGCTTCCTGACTGCAATTCTGAGCAGCAATTTTAATACGCCCGCCGCGTCGTGTAAATTCCTGAATAAACAGATAGGAAGGAGCAACCGCGACGACTATATCTTTTGCAGGTTTAATCTTCAAAAGGTCATCAATGGCATTAAAAAGCTCAAGCCCTTCTTCCCAGGTCTTGTTCATCTTCCAGTTCCCTATTACAATTTTCCGCCTGTCCATTAATTTTTAAACTTAAATGCCAACCCCTTCCAGCTTTTACCTCACTCTTACCCGGGGATCCAATATTCCGTATAAAATATCAACTGCCGTATTAATAATTACAAAAATTACAGCAACGACCAACACTGCTCCCATAACAACCGGTAAATCATACTTCTGAAGTGCATAAACGGTTTCCTTACCGATTCCTTTCCAGTCAAAAACCTCTTCTACAAATACCGAACCGGCCATAAGGCTGGCAAACCATCCTGATATGGCAGTCATGACAGGACTCAGGGCATTTTTTAAGGCATGCCTGAATACTACCACATAAAAGCCAAGACCTTTGGCAGTAGCAGTGCGGATATAGTCCTGTGAAAGGACCTCCAGCATCGAACTGCGTGTAAGCTGAATGATAATCGCAAGAGGCCGAAGTCCAAGAGTTATCGCAGGAAGAATCAGATTCTTAAGCTCGAGGTATTCCCCGTTTCCATAATCATCCATTACGAAAAGGCTTCCCACAAAATTAAGGTGCGTGTAAGCACTCAGAACATGGCCAAAAACGTAAGCAAGAATCAAACCAATATAAAAAGAGGGCCCTGACATCCAAAGAATAGCAAATACAAGGGATGATTTATCGAACCAGGAATCTTTGTAAATAGCAGAAAAAACACCCACAACTATTCCCAAAACAGAAGCAATAAATATGGAAGCAAGCGCCAGAACAGCCGTTTCCGGAAGTGTCTCTTTGATTATATCAGCCACCTTGACCTTGTTCTGATAGGATCGGCGCAAGTAGGGATATTTTACAACAAAAACAATCTCCTTTCCCAGAGAGAACAGCTCGAAATAGGAGTATTTTTCACTACTCAGGTACAATACCGACTTAACATCCGATTTAGTATGAACAGAAATTGGGGAAAGATCATTCATGTACATAAAGTATTGCACCGGTAATGATTTGTCCCGGCCAAGATCTTTGTTAATAATAGCAATGGATTGGGCGTCGGCCCTCTGACCCATCATCATCCGGGCTGGGTCTCCGGGGAGGACGTTGAACAGCAAAAACACCACAGTTGCCGTCCCCAGCAACACCAGTATTCCGTAAACCAGTCTTTTAATTATGAATTTTGTCACCCTGCCTGAAATACTTTTCTTTTACATCATTGTAAGATGGGAATTCCCTGTAAGGCCACATGGCTGTTACTACGCAGTCTTTCAGCATCACAAGTCCAGGGTTCGAGCGTATCATTGCCTTTAAAGGTACATCATCCGGAGAAAGATAAAAATCATAAGAAGCATCAACCTCTTTTTTAAACGCAGTAATTTTCTCAAATGCCGAGTTGCTGAGCGCAACAAATGAAACAGAGTCCTTCCGACACAGTTGTGCAAAATCACTGATTGTGCCTTGAACCTTACGGTCTGCACGATCCAGGTCGTATTCAACAAGAATAAAAGAATAACCTTTTAGTGTAAGAAAATCATCCCGATGATCATCTCCGTTCTGACTCTGCATTTCAAAATGTTCAATGGGCTTAACTTTATTGTTTAATGGTTCTGTCCTGTCAGAGACATAATCCCAGTTCGACAAATCCGAAGGAAAATGATCAAACTCTTCCACTTTCCCACTTGCTTTATTTTTATAGGTATAATAAAACTTAACCTTTACATGTTCTGGTGAGGCATTGTACAGGTTGGTTCCTATTTTATAAGGTCTGAAATCAATTACAGGCAGATGCGTATAGGTGTAAACAGGAAATACAATTGAAGCGAAGGTGAAAACCAGCAGTAAGAATTGTCCAATTCCTGGTCCGAAAAGAGGGTTGATATTCGACCTTCCAACTATTAAAATTAGCGTTAATACACTCAAAACAATATCCTTGATGAAAGATTGCCAGGGCGTCAATGGTATGGCATCCCCAAAACAACCGCAGGAAGTAACCTTGTTGTAATAGGCCGAATAAAAAGTCAGGAAGGTGAAAAACAACATCATCAGGGACAACATCCAAAGTGTTAGTTTCAAACGGGTTCCAAGAAGAAGGGAAAAACCCACTACGATTTCGAAAATGCATATGAAAATGGCCAGAAATAAAGACAAGGGGGCCATCCAGTTCATATTGAACACCTCAAAATATTCATGAAGTTTATAAGAAAAACCAAGAGGGTCATTGGCTTTTACAAAGCCTGAAAAAATGAACAGCGCTCCGACAAGAAAACGGGCTATTGAAGTGATTCCTTTCATTGTTCCTGTTTAATTTAATACCCTTTGTTCCTCCATACGAATCAGTGCAAAAACAGCGTAATTCACCATATCCAGGTAATTGGCATCAATGCCTTCTGAAATAATAGTCTTACCCTTATTGTCCTCAATTTGCTTGATTCTCAAAATTTTCATCAAGACTAAATCCGTAATCGAACTCACCCGCATATCCCTCCAGGCCTCTCCGTAATCGTGATTTTTGTCCAGCATCAATTTTTTTGCCATCCCGGCAAACCGCTCAAAAAGCAGGCCAACTTCATCAATGGGGAGCTCCATACGGGCATCGGTTGCAAGATCCAGTTGCATTAGCCCTATAATCGAATAATTGACTATTCCAATGTATTCTGACCGAATCCCTTCCTCAATTTTCTGTTTTCCCGTTTCTTCTATGGTTCGTATTCGCTGGGCCTTAATAAAAAGCTGATCTGTAATTGAACTTGCCCGCAATATTCTCCAGGCCGTTCCATAATCTTTAGCCTTTTTGGTAAAAATGTCCTTACAAATCTTTATAATTGAATCGTATTGTGAAACCGTTTCATTCATTATTCACTCAAAATGAGCCTACAAGATACGAATTATACTTATAATTTTTCAGGCAAAAACCTCTCCTTCGACAGACCCAGGGTAATGGGAATTCTGAATGTAAGTCCGGATTCTTTTTTTGACGGAGGCCGGTATTCGGATGAGGAAGGGATGCTATCCAGAACAGAAAAAATGCTTTTGGAGGGAGCAGATATTATTGACATTGGGGCCTACTCCACCCGTCCGGGCGCCACAGATATCAGCGAGGCAGAAGAGCTTAATCGATTGATTCCTGCGCTGAAAGCCTTGCGAAAAAACTATCCGGATACGCTTATTTCCATCGATTCCTTCAGATCTTTTGTAGCCAAATGCGCCGTAGAAGAAGGCGCCGATATCGTTAATGATATATCAGGTGGAACTATAGATGCCCTGATGTTTGATAGGGTAACGGATTTGAAAGCCGGCTATATCCTGACTCATATTAAGGGGCATCCTTCGACGATGCAGGAGAAGCCTTCCTATAAGAATGTAGTAGAAGAAGTGGGTAACTTTTTCACAGCTCAATTGGCAAAACTCAAACCCCAAGAAAATGTTCAGGTATTTCTTGATCCGGGCTTTGGCTTTGGCAAAACAATTGAGCATAATTTTCAGCTGTTGAAATCGCTTGCGCATTTCAAACATTTCGGACTCCCGCTTTTGGTTGGACTTTCAAGAAAATCAATGATCAGTAAATCCCTGGGTATAACCGCCGATGAGGCACTGAACGGTACAACAGCCCTGCATAGTCTTGCCCTTTTAAACGGAGCAGACATCCTCCGGGTGCACGATGTGAAAGAAGCCATGGAGTGCATCCAATTGATTCAGCTATACGGCAGATAATCATTTATATGGCAGATAACCGTTCTATTTCCTAATATTGCAGTATGCACACTGATTTGGCCTTTGCCTTTTTCAATTTCAGTCTTACAGATGTCATAGACATTGTTCTGGTTGCTCTTCTTATGTACCGGATGTATTATCTGGTCAAGGGTACTGTTGCTGTCAACATTTTTATCGGAATACTTTTTGTTTACCTGCTTTGGCTGATTGTCAAATACATGGACATGAGGCTGTTCGGAAGCATCCTGGAAAAATTCATCGATGTTGGTTTTATCGCCCTGATCGTTGTGTTCCAGCCTGAAATCCGCAGATTTTTGCTGTTTCTGGGCACCGCTAACTTCAAAGGCGTGGCAAAGGGAATTTTCGACTTCAGGTGGCAGGCGGGACGGTCTTTCGATCTGGACATTCCTTCCATTGTCAAAGCCTGCAGGAACATGGCCGAAACCAAAACAGGCGCAATAATCGTTATCACCAGAAATGCCGAGCTTAACTTTTATGCCAATACGGGAGAGGCTCTGGATGCAAAAGTCTCTGTAAAGCTGCTGGAAAGCATTTTCTACAAGAACAGCCCTCTCCATGACGGTGCAATAGTAATCAGCAACAACCTGATACGTTCGGCACGTTGTGTTCTGCCTGTAACAGAAAGCAGTGAATTCCCTGCCGACCTGGGTATGCGTCACCGGGCAGCGGTTGGCATAACCGAAAATTCGGATGCCATTGCAATTGTGGTCAGTGAACAGACCGGTGAGATTGCCGTATCCAAAGACGGACAGTTGATAGGAAATCTAACTTCAGATAGGCTGAGGGAATATCTGGAAAAGGAGCTTAAATAAATTTCCTTCTACCCACAAAATAATCAATCACAAATACAGTCCCCAAAACAAACAAAGGATAGGCTGTAACAAAATACCTCTGCTCATCAAGCTTAAGTACCAATGGGTAAACCATGGACAGGTAAACACCCGTAAAAGCAACAAAAAACAAAGAATAATTATTTCTGCGAGTGCCCGATTGATTGAATTCTTAGCGGATTCAGTCAGGCAGGAATCTTTGAGTTTTAAAATTAAATTCTGCAGCAAACGTATGCTGTCAATCGTAAATTTTGAGATGTAAACGTAAGAAGGAATAGCCAATTCATTTATTACACCCTCTGCCCTATCCTCGGGAATATCGCAATTGATGTTAAGACCACCTTCGTACCCTGAAAAAGCCATACAAAAATATTTTCTGTTAATTGTATACGTATTGAATTCTGAGCTGTACGCTTCTGATTTAACCAGAGGCATGAAACGGATTTAAAAACAACCTCAGGAGAAAATAAATCCACCCGATTCCAGGCATCCGGTGATCATCCGCATAGTGCCCGTTGCTGATAAGATTTTCTACAGGATCAAAATAGGAAAATGAATCTCCACTGGCCAACAGGAATGCCCCACCGTAACTCTCTGAGTGGATGGTAAATTGTGAAATGGTGAAGCAAAACATTCCTGTTTTAACAATAAATGCAAGACTGATCCAACGTTTCCAGTTTTTCATTGCTGCTTAGGGCCGACCGAATAAGTAAAGATAGGTAAAACCAGCTTTTACCGATTTCGGCATGTCATTCTCCAAATAGCGCAACAGAGCAACAGGCAGATGCCTGTAAAAGTTAAAAAAGTTTATTAAATGTGTTGAGTTTATCCCTACATTAGTAAACAAAGAATTTAAAATGTTTAACTCTTTTATTAAGAACTGGATTTTCCCACCTGCAATATTTAATGCAATTAATAAGTCGGGGATTAAAAAAATAGTATCCCATAAGCATGAGACCTTTAATGAATTACTTGAAAGAAACAAACAATTAAAAGACCGGCATCTTGGTAAGCGATGTTTTATATTGGCTGCCGGATCTTCTGTAAAACAGCAGGATCTGAGAAAACTTAAAGGAGAATATGTATTGAGCGTCAGTAACACCTTTGTCCATAAAGATTTTCCGGAGTTCAGGCCTCAATACCATATTTTGCCATCACTTATAATGGGCCATAGCAGTTTTTTTACAAAAGACAAGTTTGTTGAATGGCTGGAAGAAATCGACAAAAACATCTTTGATGCTGAAATCTTTCTGCATATCGGAGATATGGAGATGGTGGAAGCCAATAACCTTCTTTTAAACCGAAAAATTAATTGGGTAGATTATATAAAACGGTCAGAGGATTTTAACTATCCGATTGACCTTGGGAAAGTTCCCAATCTCTGGACAGTTTCTGAGTTAGCCATAATAGTCGCGCTTCATCTTGGTTTTGAGAGTATCTATCTAATAGGATTTGATCACGATTGGTTTAGTGATTATGGTTATTTTTATGACTTAAACAAAGAGCATAAAATGAAACCCCGTACGGCGAGTCAGAATAAATTCGACTCTGAACACCAAATGCGGGTATTCGCTTCTGTTTTTAAAAATTACAAATATTTATATAGTCTAAAGAGGAATATATTTAATGCCAATGCTAATAAAAAAACATATGTAGATGTTTTTCCAAAGGTTGATTTTGATGAATTATTCCAATAAATAAGCCATCCTGATCAAAAAGTGTTAAACTGTGCAGCCAGGGTGTATTGCACCAACTCCGATAACCAACCGGATGTAAACCTTTTTTTCAAATGTCGGCTTTAAAAATATTACACATATGTACCAGTCCGAATGGCGGAGCGGGACGTGCAGCTTTTAGACTTCACGAATCATTGTTAAAGAATGGAGTGGAATCCTACTTTATGAGTTTATATGATGAGTCCTCCCTAACCAAAAATGAAAAATTAAATTTTATCGCGTTAAACAACGGACCTTCAAACATTTTATTTAGAATAGTAAATAAAATACAACGAATTTTCCGGGTTTCCAGTGCCAAAAGGCACATTAAATTGGTAAGCGAATACAATGGCTTACATTCAAAAATCAATGCAGAAATTACTTCCTTACCTTTCAGTAATTTTCGCATTGACGAATATCCCATTGTAAAAAAGGTCGATATTGTCAATTTGCATTGGGTTTCAAAAGTACTGGACTATCCTACATTCTTTAAAAATATAAACAAACCGGTCGTTTGGACCTTACATGATTTGAATCCTGTTAAAGGTATATTTCACTACGAAGACGATGAAAAAATAAATGAAACGTTGACCGGGGATCTGAATAAACAATTTGTAAAAATTAAGATTGACTCCCTGAAATCTTTCAGAAATACGCTTCAAATTGTCACTCCATCCCACTGGCTTCAGGATAAAGCCTCAAAAAGCCCTATTCTGGGAAAGTTTCAATCGGAAGTAATTCCCTATTGCATTGATTTCAACCATTTTCCTGTTCATCCAAAAATGGAATATCGGAAAGAGTTAAATATCCCGGATGACGGCAAGATTCTATTACTGTTTGTTTCCCAAATGAAAATAAGCAATAGAAAAGGTCTTGATTTAGTTCTCGAAGCTGCTAAATTTTTACCGGAACATACTATTTCCATAGTATTAGTTGGCACTTCCGCACAATTCTCCATACCTGGCGTGACAGTTACTTCCACAGGCCTGATAACAAATGATGCCATACTTGCAAAGTATTATTCATCTGCGGATGCCGTCATTTTACCAAGCAGAGAAGACAATCTGCCCAATGTTATTTTAGAATCCTTTTCATGTGGCACTCCTATTATCGGATTTCCTATTGGAGGAATTAAGGAACATGTATTAAACAAACATACGGGGATCCTTGCAGAAAACATATCATCACTGTCTCTCGCCAATGCAATTAAAGAATTTATTGAAACGAAAAATTCCTATGAAAGTTCTAAAATCAGGGAATATGCTGAAATACATTTTAGTGAACGTATTCAGGTGGAGGCCTACATGAAACTATACAATAGATTAAAATCCAGCCGGAATTTACAGGTCACGGACAAAACCTGACAGAAAAACTGAACAGTATTCAAAAAACGCGGGAAGCTGAAATTGTGTTACAGACCCGAAGTTAAAATTGAATTATAAACAGACAGTAGCCTCTCCCCGTACAATTCCCAGGAATAATATTTCTTTATGTACGTGATGGCCTTCTCCGATTTCGTTCTCCAGTTTTTCCCGTCAGCCAATCCGATTTCTATGTCTTTGGGAGAATTCACCAGATAAATACATTCGAGCAATTCTTCTGTTTTTACCAGTCCATTTATTGCCCTCTCATTTGCAAATACGATACACCCCGTACTCAGGGCTTCAATCAATTTGTTTTTTATGCCCGAGCCCGATTTCATTAAAACTATATAAAACTGATACTTTGATATTTCTTTGGATATATCATCGACCGGACCAACCAGTTCACAGTTTTCCAACTCTTTGAAAATCCTTTCCATTTCGGACATGCTCCTTCTATTTACCCTGCCCACCAAATGCAATTTGATTTCAGGAGAAATGAAACGAAGTGTTTCAGACATATAAAAAATTGCATCAATGTTGGGCTGATAGTCCAATACGCCGTGAAATACAAATGAATTCAGAACCTTTTCTGCTTCATATTGCAAAGGTTTGTATTTGAAAAAATCAACCCCATTATGCATTACAAAGCTCTTGTTCGAATTTTTATACGCCTTTGCATCCCTTTCAGAAACAAAAGACATCCAATAATTCATCCTGGACAACCTGTATTCAACGATCTTCCAATAGATAAACCTAAGCTTCCTGCGAATAGATTCATCGTTGTGAAAATTATCGGAATCCGAATCAGCGACGCCCAATAAAAACCGCGGGTGAATATCCTTAAAATTAAAAAATGAAAATCTGGAGGCATGTACAATATCATAACTACCAAACGAATACTTTTTTGCCAGTTTTAATATTTCCCTCTGGGGCAACGCTCCGGGTTTAAAAATACCTTTCTGATATACTTGTTGTATAGCTCCTGCCTTACTATTTTCAAAATATATATTTTTAACATTAAAAAACTTTTCAGGAACTATCCGTTTATCTACGTTAACAAAAAGAATGTCAGCTTCAATTTTGTCAGATGTATGTTTAAATATATTATAAAATATTTTTGACCTTCCATCAATATCCTCCTCCAAAGCATAAAAGTCAAGCAAATACAATATCCGCATGTAGCGTTTCAAATTGAATTAGTATACCGGCTAAGGTGAACTTAACACCTTAGAATATTTTCCTTTCATTAATAAAAATTTCATTTCGAAATAATTATATGAAAGGTATGCAATAGTATAGGTGCAGGTAATTACAATTAAGAATATACCAAAAATGCTGCCAGGGGAATTTGAAAATTTATTTTTCAGAAAATACGATGAAATAAAGAGAACCGGAACGTGATAGATGTAAACCCCATAAGACAACTTACCTACAAAGTTCCAAAAACCGTTATTTAGTTTAATCAGGGAATAGTTATTAAGGCTTATGTTCATAATAACAATAGTAAACAAACAGGAGTATAATTCGTTTATAAAAAAATCCGGTTTATAGATCGGAAACAAAAGGATACTGCCAATCGAAATCCAGGCAATTCCTTGGATCCATTTATTAAAAATAATGCGGCATTTGTCAAAATGGACCACTGACAGATATGCACCAACTCCTCCGATTGCCATACAATCAATTCTTGTAAGCAAAATCAGTTCATTGTGATTAAAAAAATGCAGAATCAATTTAACAAGAAAATATATAAGAATCACCGAAACGATCGCTTTGATCGGTTTTTCAGACTTGCCAATTACCCATGGCCAGAACAAATAAAATTGTTCCTCTACCCCGATTGACCAAAGAATCGGGATACCAGGGATGATCCTATTTAGTGCAAATGCAACATTTGGAATAAACAAAACGTACATCAGATAACCGGATAACTTCGTTAACGGATTTATACCGAACAAAACCAGGATAAAGGGAGAAATAAAAATAATTAAAAAATACAAAGGCCAGATCCGTAAAATTCTTCTGAAATAAAATTGAACTATATTAATTTTATTATAAAAATGCTTTTCAATTAAAAGCAGATAGGTAATTAAAAAACCGCTTAAAACAAAAAAAAGAGTTACCCCATATCTTGGAGCACAATGCTCATCAAGACCTAAAGAGGTTAATCCAAAAAGGTACAGGTATTCATCTATGTGACCAAAAAGCACGACTAAAGAAGCAATAGCTCTTATGCCATTCAAACCAGGCAAATGAACTTTTTGCATCTTGTCAATTTCTTCCAATGGAGCTGAGTGAAATTATGTTTTGAAAATTGAGCAAATCCGTTTTATATGTTCATGAGGAGTAATAAGGTACTCGCATTTAGTTGTATCCCCATGAACATCAATTTTCTCAATAATTTCAAGGGAAAGGAAATTATCTTCTGCATCTTTTACAATTCTCATAAATTGGTAATTCATATCAATAAAATATTTTTCAAGTTTCATCTGAGGTTCGTAACGTTTACGGTTAGATTCTGAATAGACCGGTAAAATTTCAATTAATACAAAAGGTCGTTGTTTGAGCAATACTTCATTCAGTGCCTGAACAACAAACCATTCATAACCCTCCACATCAATTTTGACTATGCAAATATCATCAGGCAATATCCTGCTTATTGAAGCTTGATCTGAAACAACTATATATTTTTGGTATACCGTATTGTCATTTTGGAAATTATCGATAAGACTTGCACTTATGTCAGTAGCATTATTATGAAATAAATTTAATTTCAAAATCCCATTTTCATTTGATACCCCAGTGGGAACAATTTGAGTGCTTAAAAAATTGTTTTCTTTAATGATTTCTTCGATATAGCTGACACATTTAGGGTTTGGTTCAAATCCAATGTAATTGATTTGGCTGTCCACCGATTTAACTTTCAGCAAGGATTGTCCAATGTTCGCTCCAATATCTATAAACGTCCCCTTTTTAATTTGCAATAGAAGATCAAGGCATTTTACCATCCAGATTTCGGACATTGGAATATTTCCAAACCCTATACCCCCGGAAATAGGCAAATTAAATTTCTTGCCATTTATCACAAGTTGGGTGTTGAAATTAAAAAATTTAATGCAACCAAGCCTGTTTAAAATTTTCAGCAGAAACAGCATAATTCCAACTTGTCTTAGTTTTTCAGGTAGCTTATCCTGACAATCCAGTGCTTTATTTTTCTAATTAAAACAAATATCGGAAAAAACCAATATGTCTTGAATTTATTCTTCTTTAGTTTCTTCTGAGAAACCGTTTCTATGTTGTATTTTCGCAGCCAGCCCGTTAAGCTTGTTAAGCTTGTTAAGCTTGTTGTTAAGGGACTGATTGACTATGCAAAATAAGTTAATAAACCAAAGCCTTCTGGTTTCTGTAATAATGCCTACTTATAACAGAGAAGCATATATTTCGGAAGCAATCAATTCGGTTTTGACCCAAACTTATCCCACTTTGGAATTAATCATAATTGATGATGGGTCAACGGATGGCACACAGAGTATCGTTTCCAAACATGCTGCCAATGACAGCCGTATTAAGTATTTATACAAAGAAAATGGAGGGCAAGCCTCTGCAAGAAATTTAGGGATTAAAAGCGCCCAAGGTGAAATAATTGCATTTCTGGATTCTGACGATATCTGGATTAATACTAAATTGGAAATTCAATTTTTAAATTGGGATTTTTCTTCGGTCGATATGGTTTATACCCTGGGATTCTACCTTAACGAAAATGGAGATTCAAAATCCATTGTTCCTTACAAATGGGTAACGGGTAGTTTTAGCGGGGAAATGTTTCTGAATATTTTACTTACTTCCAATACAACCAATACCGGAACCGTTTTATTAAAAAAAAACATTTTTGAAAAAATTGGCTTTTTTAATGAAAATCAGATTCTCAGGGGGACGGAAGACTTTGACCTTTGGTTAAGAATTGCCGATTCGGGATTCAATGTCTTAGGTCTTCCCGACAGAACAGTTTATTATCGTATACATGGCAGCAATGTTCACCACGATATCATTTCACAGTCGATTGGAAAAGTGACGGCATTAAAACAACTGATCGGAAACAAGAAAATAAATAATGCAATGCTATTGAAGCAATTTAGATTCTTTTACCGGGAACTTCATTTAAAATTATTTGAACAAAAGGATTTAATCTCCTATAAAAAGTACAGTGAAGAGTACTTACAAATTGATTCGAAAGGAACTGTGGCAAGAATTCAATCCGTTTTACTGAATAGGGTATCTATTCGATTATACCACTACATCTCTAAATATATGATTTTGCCAATAGGCTTTAGGATTGAATCCATTTCATATAAAAAGTAAAGTGTAAAAAAAATAGTACCTTTTCAGTAAATCAAACAGGTCAGTATTTATTTAAAGCGTTTCTTTCCAAACCTGTTTTGATTGTAACTCCTTAATTTTTTCTAACTCTCTCAAAATATTTAGAAGCTGTGATCCGGGAAATACCAAAAACGCTCGGTCAGATATTCACTTTTGCAGTAAGGATGTACCAGTATCCGTGTAAACACCAAGTTTTCTTCGAAAGCAAAACATATTAATTGCCCTACCGGAAAGTCGCCCGATTTTGAGGCAATTAATTACGGCTTTCCTCCTCTGCCCGATTGTAAAATAAACTACTTTGGTCTCAGAAACTAAAATCTAAAATTCATGTACATTTCAAAACTGAGAGTTTTAACGGAGTAAAAGGACTTCACTTTCCGATACAGAACTTACTGAAAATATTGGAAAGCAGATCTTCGCTGGTAACCTCCCCGGTAATCAGTCCCAGGTGATGCAGCGCATTTTTAATGTCAACAGAAATCAATTCCCCCGAAATATTACGGTTCAGCCCCTCGTACACTTTTTCGAGCGCAAAACTTGCATTCTGAAGGGCCTGAACGTGACGGGCATTGGTCACTACGGTTTCCGTAACGTTAATAGTACGGCTGTCAAATAAGTCAACGAATCGCTTGCGCAACGCGTCGATATTACGACGCTCTTTGGCAGAAATGAACAGAATGTCCTTAAAGGAAGCGAATTCTTTTTCTGTATAGCTCAGGTCTTCCCTGTCGATTTTGTTTCCAACAATAACCAACTGTGAATTTTCATTCAGATGCTCCTTGATTTCCTGAATTTCAGAATTCAGGCCGGTCTTTGTGAGTTCATGAACATCGAACAGGTAAACAACAATGGACGATTTCTGGATTTTCTCAAAAGTGCGTGAAACCCCGATTTGCTCAATTAATTCAGACGTCTGACGAATTCCGGCCGTGTCAATAAAACGAAAAAGAATGCCTTCAATACTCATTTCATCTTCAATGGTATCGCGTGTAGTACCCGGAATGTCCGAAACGATGGCCCTGTCTTCTTCCAGCAATACATTCAGCAATGTTGACTTTCCGGCATTCGGCTTTCCAACAATGGCAACCGGAATCCCGTTTTTTATCACATTACCCAATTCAAAGGAATCCACAAGTCTTTGAATCACCTTTTGTATAGATAATACCAATTGCTTTAAATCCTTACGATCGGCAAACTCAACATCTTCCTCACTAAAGTCCAGTTCCAACTCAATTAAAGAAGCGAAATTCACAAGGTTTTCTCTCAGTATTTTTATTTTACTGGAGAATCCTCCTCTCATCTGCTGCATCGCCACCTGATGAGAAGTAGCGGAGGTTGAAGCGATGAGATCGGCAACGGCTTCTGCCTGGACAAGATCTAACTTTTGATTGAAAAATGCCCTGAATGTAAATTCTCCGGCCTCCGCCAGACGGGCTCCGCGACGAATCAGCAATTGAATCAGTTGTTGCTGAATGTACCGGGATCCGTGACAGGAAAATTCCACAATGTCCTCAGAAGTATAGGAATTGGGGCCCTTAAACACGCTCAGCAGAACCTCATCCAGTACCAGATCGTTCTCCTTCAGGACGCCAAGGTGAATGCTGTGAGAATTGAGTTTGCTGATATCTACAGGCAATCCCGATTTCCTGAAAAAAAGCGTGCTGCAAATTTGAAAAGCATTTTTGCCTGAGACTCTGATTATTCCAATTGCGCCCACTCCATCAGGAGTGGCCAGAGCCAAAATCGTATCGCTATTTAGAGGATCGTATCTGATAAACTAATGGATTATTCAATTTTAAATATACCTACATTTTATTTATCTTCACGGACTGTTAAAACTTTATTCAAAATCCGATAAAAATGAGCGTACTTGTAAACAAAAATTCAAAAGTGATTGTACAGGGCTTTACAGGTACAGAAGGCACCTTTCACGCCACTCAGATGATTGAATACGGCACAACTGTGGTTGGTGGTGTTACTCCTGGCAAAGGCGGATCAAGCCATCTGGACCGACCCGTATTCAACACGGTTGAAAATGCAGTAAAATCAACAGGTGCAGATGTATCCATAATCTTCGTTCCACCGGCTTTCGCCGCAGATGCAATAATGGAAGCTGCAGAGGCCGGAATCAGAGTAATCGTGTGTATTACAGAAGGAATCCCGACAAGGGATATGATTGCTGCAAAGGAATACCTGAAAGGCCGCAATTGCCGTCTTATAGGACCAAACTGCCCTGGTATTATTACCGCCGGGGAGGCAAAAGTGGGCATTATGCCTGGTTTTGTATTTAAAAAGGGAAAAATAGGCATTGTTTCGAAATCCGGAACATTGACCTATGAGGCAGCTGATCAGGTTGTTAAGGCCGGTTTGGGTATCACAACAGCAATAGGTATAGGTGGTGACCCGATTATCGGCACTTCAACTAAGGATGCGGTCGAATTACTAATGAAAGACCCCGAAACAGAAGGCATAGTTATGATCGGAGAAATCGGCGGAGGCATGGAAGCCGAAGCCGCTAACTGGATAAAGCTAAATGGGACTAAACCTGTCGTAGGATTTATTGCAGGTCAGACAGCCCCGGCAGGAAGAACAATGGGTCATGCCGGTGCTATTGTTGGTGGAGCTGATGATACCGCTGCTGCAAAAATGAAAATATTGCGTTCCTGTGGAGTACACGTGGTCGAATCGCCCGCTGTAATTGGGAAAACCATGGCACAGGCACTTAAAAAAGCTGTAGTATCCTGACACATGTCTTTATTTTTCTTTCGGTTTTTAGCAATAGGACTACTGGTACCTGTTATTTCATTTTCAGAAAATCCACACGCTGAAAAAAAGAGTCCTCCCTCTCCGGATACTACCCAAAGCTTCATAAGGACCATGAATCTCGGTCAGCTTGAAACCCTGATTGATTATTTGTTTGAAATGGATTCCATTCCATCGGACATGATCAGGGAAATCAACATTGCCGTAATTGAAAAAAGAGAAATCTGGGATGAAAAAAATGTTTTTTCCTGGACCGAAATGAATTCCCGCCTGGATACCAACTGTCTGATTAATATTGTGGACGAGCAGCATCCATGTTTCACCTTACCCGCTGAAGGAGTAATTACCTGCAATTACGGCTGGCATAAAACCTACAATCACAACGGTATTGACATTGACCTTCGCAAAGGCACTCCGGTTTACGCTGCTTTCGACGGAATTGTTCGTTTCGCAAACTGGCAAAACGGTTATGGATATGTGGTAGTAGTCCGGCACGAAAACGGGCTGGAAACACTTTATGCACATTTGTCCAAAATTAAGGTGAAGGTTGGACAAGTTGTAAATTCAGGAGAGACTGTCGGGCTTGGTGGAGCCACAGGAAATGCCACCGGGAATCATCTTCATTTTGAGGTGCGGCTTTTAAGCAAGCCTATTAATCCGAAATACCTGATTGAATTCGGGGAGAAGAAACTGATAAGGGAAAAATTTTTGTTTAACTACTCGCATAAAGGCTGGTCGGTTCTGCCAACCTGATTCAGACATGTTCTTCTTTAAGTTTGTTCAGACACCTCATGAAGGCATCTCTGACACCTTCGTACTGGGATTCCCGGCCATAGTTACGAGACTGATGAGCTTCGTGAATCGATTCATTCGCATACTCAATCTGGTCATTTAACCATTTGAGTACCTCTTGTATTTGTTCCCTGTTCATAGCTCGATTGTTGCGGTTTGTTCTTGTATACGCATTACGTTACGATAATGTTCCAATCTTGTTAATATTTTTTTTACATAATAATAGGGCTCTTCTCCCCTGCAATAGCCATACTTGACGACTTCATCATTGTAATACTTTGGTTTTGATTTGTTTAAAAGATAGAAATCTACATTATTTTCCCATAAATCAGGGTCTTTGCCATATTTACGGGCCAGATTCCGGGCATCAATAACATGTCCAAGGCCCACGTTATAAGAGGCCAGAACGAATTTTATCCGTTCTGAAGAATCGCTTATAAAAGCTGCCCAATACCTGTCCAGATGCATCAAAAAATTAGTTCCGGCCTCAATATTCTGTATGGGTGAAGCGATCAGGCTATCGGCCCCAAATCGCTTTGATGTTGCGGGAATCAGCTGCATTAAACCGAATGCTCCTGCCCAGGACTGAGCCTCCGGATTAAAATGCGACTCCTGATAAATCATGGAGGCCAGCAATCTCCAATCCCATCCCAATTGTTTGCTGTATTTTTGAATGGCATGATCATATGGAGAAATGGAGCCTCCGTTCAGACAGAAAAATTCGCTTTCCATACGCTCACTGGCTTCCCGCTGATTCACAAAATATTTGCTGTATACGGCAGCCTGCAATCCTTTAGAATTGGCATCCGCAAGCCAACCGTTAATTTCCTTCAGAAGGTCAGGAGATCTTTTGCGGACAGCCCATGCTATTTTCTGAGGAAAACTGATGGCCGTTTTTATATCGATATTGTCAAAATAGGTTTGATTTACCAAAGCAATGTTTTCATCGGCAACTGTATACTGAATATATCCCTTGGCTACATATCCGATAAGTTCTTCCGTATCCTGGTTTCCCGCCGCTTCTGTAATATCAATTTCAGCTCCGATCTCCTGGGACAAACTGACAAGCCTTGAATAAAAGGAGGAACCCTTTCTTACATGAATGGTTTTCCCTGCAAGTTCATTCAGATTCCTTACTAATTTTTTTTCAATTGCACTGCCTGGCATCTTTTTCCAGCCTTTTGGCTTTCGTTGTACCAATACCTGCCTGGTCTGCATGAGAGGATCCGTAAAGTCAACAAGTTTAGTCCTGTCATTGGTAACAGTAAGATTTGCAGCTGCCAGATCGGCTTTACCGGCATTTAACTCATCCAGTATGGTATTCATGTCTTCAATCACTACCATCTCAAGTTCCACGCCAAGATGATTGGCAAAGGCATTCAGCAATTCATAATCATAACCCATTGGTTCCCCTTTGTAAACAAAATAACTGGTGGAATTGTTTTCAGCCAGGACAATGAGCTTGCCCCTATGCCTGATGGCATCCAGATCGGCAAATCCTGAGAATACAGAAGTGTCCTTTTGCCGGCTTAATTTCTTTATTCCCACCATGCACTCCCGGGCCTGCACAATCAGAAAAAGCCCTGAAAGCATGAGAACATACCTGATTTTAAGTAGTTTGAAAAACATGACCCCTCCTTCTATCAATCTCCGTACTATTCTACGAAATCAGGAAGGCAAGAGTTGCAAAAAAGCAGGGTAAATAGGCTGTTTGTGGAGTATTATTTTTTCTTGAATTCTGTTACGCTGTTGTCGTAACAGAGGAAATAATGGCCTTTCTGAAGGTTCGAGATACTTATTTGTTTTCCGAATCCCTTTTTGACGATCTGGCCATATATATCATATACTTCAAACATGGTCTGACCGGAAAACACAATATCATCCGAACTTTTATTGGTGCTGAATGTAAGAGGCGGAACAACCGACACGCAAGTCACAGTTCGGGAGTATTTGGGCAATGCGCCATATCCCACCTGCTTAATCCTGAACCGGTTTTCGCCGGAGTTTAATTCAGCCTGGAAAGAATATGAATTTTCAGTCTGTGTGCCCACCCCCTGAACCTCACCTACCTGAATCCACTTGTTCCATTTAAACTGCTCGATGATGAAGGGCAAGGACCCGTTTTCATTGGCTGTCGTCCAGGTCAGCAATCCTCCGTTAGAAACGGAAAGATAGGTTGCATCAAACGTAGCCTTGGGTTTTAAAGCCTCGGGATTCAGAATCCGGGGGCTGCAATCATCCCGGTGCTTAATTTCAATGGTAACTTTATCTCCGTATTTTAACTGGAACTGAGCCAGATCAATTTCAAAAGAACTTGCGTTGATTTCATCTGTTGCAACCCTTCCGTTTACAATTACCTCATAGGTGCAAAAACCAACCCCCGAAGCTGCAAATCCATTCTGAACAAACAGATTTTTGTTTTGGTACTTGCCTTCAACAACGACTACTTTTGAAAACAACTGACCTCCAATACCAAGGGCCCCCAAAAGCACCAAAATGTATTTTTTCATCTTTTCAATTCGTATTAACTCACAACGTACTAATGTACAATAAATTATAGAATTTGTCAAATTTATTTTGAATTCATTCTGACAAAAAGATAAAGGACACCCAAAACAAGGATCATGTAAATGATTATGCGGTAAACGCCCTTGAAATTTAATTTATACAACGGCTTTTCCTTTGTGTAGGCCCAAATCATACCAACCAGGAAGACACTAAAAAAAACAGCTGCAAATATCCAATGTCCTTTCCCTACATTCATTATTGAGTATTTTTGCAGACAAATATAAGACGGCTTTCTGGATATGGATAAGCGCAGTAGTTTTAGTTTCGTTGTAGCAGCCGGATTGACAATCGGAACGCTATGGACAGGCAAACTGGAAAAAGGGTTTGAAGCCTTGCGGATATACGATTACTTCAAGGCGAAGCACCTGTTTGAAAAATGCGAAAAATCCTATCCCGCAGGAGCATTCTACGGTCTGAGCAGCATCCTTTCAAAAAACGACAATCCTTTTTTCAACCTCGATTCGGCTTATGTTTACGTTTTAAAATCTCAAACCTGTTATTTGCGGGCTTCGGCAAAAGAAAAGAAATTATACAGAAATTTTAACCTCAATGATTCTGCCCTTGTGTTGCTGCTGTCTGAAATTCAGCAGCACGCATTTGAAATCTGCCAAAAAAAGAACAGCCTGGAGTCCTGTGAAAAATACCTCTCTTTTTATTCCCAGGCTCCTCAGGTTAAGGAAGTCCTGCAACTTAGAAACCGATTGGCTTATAAACAGGCGACCGACAAGAATGATTACGCTGCATATGCCGGTTTTACCGAACACTATCCGAATGCTGAGCAAGTCAAAGAAGCAAGGGAAAGATTAGAGGATCGACGCTTCAGGGAATTAACAAAAGACAAAAGTCTGAAAAGCTATGAAGATTTCATTCTTCACTTCCCGGACAGCCCCTTCCGGATTGATGCTGAAAATTCTATTTACGCACTTAGTACGGAGAAAGGTAACGTTGATGCTTACGCGTCGTTTATACGAAAATACCCTGAAAATCACAACGTACAAAGTGCCTGGCGCAACTTATACGCATTGTACACCAGCGATTACAGCCCGAAAAGAATTGCTCAGTTCAGAACCGACTATCCGGACTACCCTTTTTTAGATACTGTAAATAAGGAACTGGAACTATCGGCATTACCGTTTTTAAAATTCCGGGAAAACAACCGGTTCGGATTTATCGATTCAACCGGAACAGTACGGATTCCGGCCATTTATGAGTGGGTTGAGAATTTCTCAGAAGGACTTGCTGCCGTAGGATTGAATGGGAAGGCGGGGTTCATCAATAAATCAGGAAAAACCATTGTTCCGATTCTCTACGATGAGGCCGATTCTTACCAAAACGGTTTTGCTGTTGTAAAGCAAAACGGAAAAAGCAGCATGGTAAATAAAGCCGGAAAACTGATTCTTGCATTCGAGTATGATGAAGTCTTTAATTTCTCGGAAGGACTGGCATCCGTACTCAAAAACGGAAAGTACGGCTATGTGGATCAGAAAGGGTCAACAGTGATTCCCCTGAAGTTTAACAAGGCAGGAGATTTTATCGAAGGTCTCTCCTTTGTTGAAATCGGTGACAAATGGGGGTATATCAACAAGACAGGAACTATTGTCATTCCTTGCAAATTCGATTGGGCCGATAATTTCCAGGCCGGCGTGGCAAGAATAAAAATCGGTCAGCGTTACGGATTAATTCGTGCCAACGGAGATTCGGTTAGTGCGACGGAATCAGAAAAAATTAACCCTGCGTTTTCTGAAGACCTCAGACCTGTTCTGAAAAAAGGGAAATGGATCAATACTGATTTTCACGAAGGCCTTGCAAGAGTTAAAAAAGGAGGGAAATATGGATTCATTGATAAGTCAGGGAAAACGGTTATCCCTTTTGATTATCAGGAGGCTGAACCGTTCAGGAAGGGGTGCTCCGTAGTGCTGTTCGAAGGGAAATACGGCATTATTGACCCGGAGAACAATTTTATTGTTCCGGCTGAATTGGATGAGATCAAACCTCTGGAAGATGACGTCCTGCAACTGAGCAAACAGGACAAACTAGCCTACTTCAGAGTAAGCATAAAAAATTACATCTGGAAAGAGCAGGGGTATTAGTTTCGTTTGGCAGTAGCGGAGTTAAATTGCCCGATACCGATCAGCTGATCATAGGATGTCCCCGGTGCATGAAAATAAACCAGTATGCTGTAATCGTTCTCTGTCTCGAAATGCATTCCTTCAATCAACGTTTCATCAGCAGCCTTTTGACCATCCTTAAGGAATACATATTCGTAATTGTAATAGCCCTGCTTTAAATACAGACAGGCCTCATACGCCATCCTTTTGGGATTGTAAACCATTTCAGCTTCTTTCCTAAACTGCCAGTCGGTCAAAGCACCCAACAGATAAAGTTTACCATCTGTTACCGGTTCATACGGCAAAAAAAAGTAAACATAAGCGTAATCGGCTTCCCTTTCACTGTTTGAGGCCTCCTGCATCTTAATCAGATATCGCCCGTTTATATCCTGGGCAGTAGTGTACCGCTTAAATGTTCTTTTTTCCTCGGGCATCAGAACAACTGTGTTGATCGAATCGCTTTTTATTTTTTGAATGTGTTCGGTTTGTGTCTTCAGCGTTTTGATATCAAAATTCCGGAATTCATTTCCGCCTGTAAATACGTTTTCAACGTCGTAATTATAGGTAAGCAAACCGTCCTTAACGAAAGACGGCTTTAATCCGGATATGGCATTGTCGAGTCTTCCATTTTGAAAAACAATCACCTTCAGATCACCGAACGGATTTTCAATTTCAAACGAGGAATGGTCAATAGTGAAGTTAATTTGCTGCTTAAAGGTCCTGTCCATTGGTTCTGAGGGAGGTTTTACCGAAGCGTCAATACTGACCCGCTGATCCACAATCCTAAATCGTTTTGTTAAAACAGGATGATCAGGATTGTTGTCCTGAAAAACTTCTATGATATAATTGCCGGATTTGGTTATCGTCATGTTATCATTCGGAAACTGAAGATTGTAGTGCGTATAGGGCTGCAGTGTATTTATGGAAGAGCCGTATTCAGTGATATTATCCGTTTGAAAACCCGTAATATATTCCATAATCGAAAGATCAGAAGGCTCCCAGTCAGCGCTGCAATGAATAAGCGTATACGTGAAACTTTTTGATCCCCCCTCCAGATCATCAAAACTCAGCTTTAGCTGCTGTTTTGTTCCCAACTGAATGATCGGAGATGAAAGCTGAAAGGAAGAGTCGTACAACTGAACCGTTTTAATCGAATTCAGATAAATATGATCTTCGTAAACCAGTCTGCTCTCTCCTTTATAGGCGGACTTTCCTCCTGCTGTATCCGTCAAAGTGGATAAAAATTTCCTGAAGCCCGACTGGGCATTGAGCTGAACCGCAGGAGAAAAAGAAAAAATTACAAAAATCAGTCTGCGAAAAATCCGGAACATGTAAATAAATTAGTATTTAAAGATAATGATTTACCTTCGTGTTTATGGAAGAAACGCTGAAAGCCTTCGGGCGGTTATTGAAAATCATGGACGAATTGCGCGAAAAATGTCCCTGGGATAAGAAGCAGACTATGGAAAGCCTGCGCTATCTGACCATTGAAGAAACCTATGAATTGACGGATGCTATTCTGGAAAAGGACTTGCCCAATATCAAAAAGGAACTTGGCGATATCTTGTTGCACATTGTGTTTTATTCAAGAATTGCTTCGGAAACCAATGCCTTTGCAATTAAAGACGTGATTAATTCCCTTTGTGAAAAACTGATTACACGGCATCCACATATATACGGAGATGTCAAAGCAGAAACGGAGACTCAGGTTAAAGAAAACTGGGAAAAAATAAAACTCAGGGAAGGAAGCAAATCCGTGCTGGCGGGAGTTCCCGTTTCACTTCCTGCTATGGTTAAGGCTTCAAGAATTCAGGAAAAGGCAAAAGCGGTAGGATTTGACTGGGAAAATTCAGATCAGGTATGGGACAAAGTGAAGGAGGAAATTCTGGAATTTAAAAAAGAAGTGGATTCGAACGGTTCCCATGAAGCAAAGGAATCTGAATTGGGAGATGTCTTTTTTTCACTCATTAACTACGCCAGGTTTATCGATATCAATCCGGAAGATGCGCTCGAAAAGACAAATAAAAAATTCATTAAACGATTTCAGTATTTAGAAAAGGAAACGGCCAAAGAAGGCAAACAACTTGACAAAATGTCTCTGGAGGAAATGGATAAGTACTGGAATGATGCCAAGACCAGGACCTAAGTCAGCATCCCGCCGCAAACATTGATGGTCTGCCCTGTAATGTAGGAAGACAGATCTGAAGCCAGGAACAAGACAAGGTTGGCCACATCCTCTGCCGTACCACCCCGTTTAAGCGGGATTCCTTCCCGCCATTGCTCTACAACCTTCGGATCCAACGCTGCTGTCATTTCGGTCTCGATAAAACCAGGAGCAACGGCATTGCAACGGATATTTCTGGATCCCAATTCAAGAGCGACCGATTTGGTAAATCCGATGATTCCGGCTTTTGAAGCGGCATAATTGGTTTGCCCGGCATTTCCCTTTACTCCGACTACCGAACTCATATTGATAATGCTGCCTTTGCGTTGCTTTAGCATGGGCTTCTGAACCGCTCTGGTCATATTAAAGACCGATTTCAGATTGGCATGAATAACCTCATCCCATTGACTTTCGCTCATTCTCATAAGAAGCGTATCCCTGGTAATTCCGGCATTATTAACCAAAATATCAACAGTTGCAAATTCAGTAACAGTTGCAGCAACGAGTTCTTCTGCTGCTTTAAAATTACCTGCATCACTCTGATAACCTTTTGCTTTTATCCCCATTGCGCCCAGTTCTTTTTCAAGGGCCAGTCCCTTCTCAACAGAGGAAAGATACGTAAAGGCGATATGGGCACCCTGTGAAGCAAGTTTAAGTGCGATTCCCTTTCCGATTCCACGGGTTGCGCCTGTTACAAGCGCTGTTTTTCCTTCCAGTAATTTCATTATTTAGTTTTAATTTATTAAACCTGTACCAAAGAAACTGTTCTGCCCGGATATACCTTTAATGCGGCATCCAGGCATTCCATCGCCTTTTTAAGATCCTCTTTTTTTAAAACATAAGCAATCCTCACCTCATCTATACCGGCACCCGGACTTGAATAAAAACCGGTCGCCGGAGCCAGCATAACGGTCTGATTATTATGGTTGAATTTTTCAAGCAGCCATTGACAGAACGTATCTGAATTGTCAATGGGAAGACGGGCGATGCAATAAAACGCTCCGCTCGGCTTGGGACAAAGAACACCTTCCATTTCGTTTAGCGCCTGAACGACAAAATCCCTTCTTTCGGTATATTCTTTTTTTACTTTTTTGAAATACGCTGCCGGTGTGCCGATGGCAGCCTCCGCACCAATCTGACCGTAAGTCGGAGGACTAAGCCTGGCCTGGGCAAATTTCAGAGCAACATTCATCAATTCCTTGTTTTTAGAAATCAACGCTCCGATCCGGGCTCCGCAGGCGCTGTATCTTTTCGAAATCGAATCCAGCAACACAACATTGTTTTCAATTCCCTTCAGATGCATAACAGAAACGTAAGGTTTATCATCGTAACAGAATTCCCTGTACACTTCATCAGAAAGCAGAAAAAGATCGTATTGTAAAACCAGGCCTTTGAGAGATTCCAATTCTGATCTGCTGTATAGGCTTCCGGTGGGATTGCCCGGATTACACAGGATAATTCCCCTGGTTTTCCTGGTAATCTGATTTTCAAAATCCTTTACGGAAGGCAGTGCAAATCCGTTTTCAATAAAGGATCTCACAGGTTTTACGATTACCTCTGCAGCATTGGCAAATCCATTGTAATTGGCATAAAACGGCTCAGGTATAATAACTTCATCACCCGGATTAAAACAACTCATCATTGCAATCAAAAGCGCCTCAGAGCCTCCGGTGGTGATGATCAATTCATTTTCAGGGTTAACAGCAATATCATAAGACCGGTAATAACCGGCCAGTTTTTTCCGGTACGATTCGTTTCCGGCCGAATGACTGTACTCTATAGTCTTGATATCCGCATTCTTGATTGCACTAAGCATAATTTCAGGAGTTTCAATATCCGGCTGACCTATATTAAGGTGGTATACCGTCCTCCCCTCTTTTTTTGCTTTTTCAGCATAGGGCACCAATTTTCGGATTGGTGAAGCTGGCATTGATTTTCCTTTGTTCGAAATTTCAGGCATTTGCGGAGGCGTTTAAAAGTAAAGCCCCCATTCCGTATACGGAATCAGAGGCCTTGCTTATAGTAGATCTGAATTATTTTTTAGCACCGGTTGGGGCAACGGGCGCAGTAACAGCAGGTGTACCAGGAGTTGCAGGCGTTGGATCGGGCTTTACATTACCTTTAATCTTCAAAACTTTCGATGCAGATTTAGCGTTTGAAGTTACAGTAACAGTCTTCTCAAAAGCGCCTATCCGGTCTGTTGCATAGTGAACCTTAATAGAAGAGGTTTGACCTGGTTTAATGGGCTCTTTGGGCCATGTCGGAACAGTACATCCGCAGGAACCGGTACAGTTGGAAATAATCAGGGGTTCTTTACCGGTATTTTTAAATTTAAACTCCCTGTTGCCATCTGCATTATGTTCAATTGTTCCGTAATCAATCAGTTCAGTTTCAAACACGATATCAGCCGCATTCGGGTTTGTAGGATCAGGAGTTACGGTGGGTTGCTGAGCATACAATCTTCCAACCAGCGCCATACCAATCAGAAATCCCATTGATAAAATAACTTTTTTCATTTTTGTGTTTTTTTGGTTTATAACTGCCTATTTACCCTCAAAAGGTATGCCATTTTTATTCATTCCATTATCCGGAAACGTTTCTTCCACGGGCTTTGCCTCTATCCGCCCTTTAATTCGTAATATTTTCTGCTGCGTCTTCGCATTTGAAGTAACGGTTATGGTCTTTTCAAAAGGGCCCACGCGGTTTGAATCGTATTTTACTTTGATGACTCCCGTTTCTCCTGGTTTTATGGGATCCTTGGGAGGAGAAGGTACCGTGCATCCGCAGGAAGCCTGTGCCTTACTTATGACAAGAGGTTCTTTCCCTGTGTTTTTAAACTTGAACTCCGTGAAACAATCAGCGCCTTGTTTTAACGTTCCAAAATCATGCGTTTCTGACTCAAAAACGATCTCAGGAGCGTTGGGATCAGGAGGAGTTGCCGCATCCTGTGCGTTGCTTTTAGACCAACACGCAGTGAGCAAAACGATTGATAATACAACAGACTTCATTATCTGATTTTTTTAAGCTCACGAAAATAACAAAAATTATTCATCTTTTAGTAGTTTTGCATTTTTATTGGCGGAAGTAGCTCAGTTGGCAGAGCATCAGCTTCCCAAGCTGAGGGTCGCCGGTTCGAACCCGGTTTTCCGCTCTTACTTAAACTCAAGTCGTAAATACAAGCCATGGAAATTCCCAAGACATACAGCCCAAAGGGCATAGAAGACAAGTGGTACAAGTATTGGCTGGAAAACAAATTTTTTAAAAGTGTTCCGGACGGACGGGAACCCTATACCATTGTAATTCCCCCTCCAAATGTAACCGGCGTGTTGCATATGGGACATATGCTTAACAACACGATACAGGATGTTTTGATCCGCAGGGCCAGGATGATGGGTAAAAACGCCTGCTGGGTACCGGGAACCGACCATGCTTCAATAGCTACCGAAGCCAGAGTAGTGGCAATGCTCAGGGAAAAAGGCATAAAAAAAACAGACCTGAGCAGAGAAGAGTTTTTGAAATACGCCTGGCAATGGAAAGAAAAATACGGTGGAATTATCCTCGAACAGCTTAAGAAACTCGGCGCCTCCTGTGATTGGGACAGAACCCGGTTTACAATGGACGAAAATCTGAGTGAAGCCGTAATTGATGTCTTTATCGACCTCTATAACAAGGGCTTGATTTACAGGGGAGTACGAATGGTAAACTGGGATCCCCAGGGGCTCACCGCTGTTTCAGATGAGGAGGTCATTCACAAAGAGGTGAATTCAAGACTGTATTATTTTAAGTACCAGATCGAAGGAGCAGCCAATGAGTGGATAACCATTGCAACCACAAGACCCGAAACCATTTTGGGTGATACAGCTATTTGCGTTCATCCTGAGGACGAACGATACCGGCATCTGAAAGGAAAAAAAATTATAGTGCCAATTGTAAACCGGTCTGTTCCGGTCATTTTTGATGAATACATTGACAGGAATTTTGGAACAGGAGCGTTAAAAGTTACACCGGCACACGACATAAACGATTACAATCTTGGACAAAAACACAAATTAGAAATTATTGATACGCTTACAGCTGAGGGTAAAATAAGTCCGGCTGCCGGATTTTATGTTGGCGAGGATCGATTTGTTGTCCGTAAAAAAATTGCCAAAGAACTGGAAGAACTGGGAAGATTGGTAAAGGTTGAAGAAATTAAAAACAAGGTAGGATACAGCGAACGGACAGACGCTGTAATTGAACCGCGTCTGTCCATGCAATGGTTTGTAAAAATGGACAAGCTTTCAAAACCTGCGCTTGAAAATGTTTTGAACGGGCAAATCAAACTGATTCCGGACAAATTCGTAAACACTTATAAGCACTGGATGTCAACTGTTCACGACTGGTGCATTTCAAGACAGCTCTGGTGGGGACAACGGATTCCGGCCTGGTACGACGAAAAGGGAAATTTTGTTGTGGCAAAAACCAAAGAAGAAGCAGTTGAAAAATTTAAAGTTCTTAGTCAGACCGGCGCAAACATGCCGTCTGACTTGCGCCAGGACGAAGACGTGCTGGACACCTGGTTTTCATCCTGGCTATGGCCCATCAGTGTTTTTGATGGCTTCAAAAATCCGGGGAATCCCGATATAAACTATTACTACCCTACCAACGATCTGGTAACGGCGCCTGAAATTCTTTTCTTCTGGGTTGCACGTATGATCATTGCAGGCTATGAGTACAGAGGAATAAAACCTTTTTCAACTGTTTACTTAACAGGTATTGTGCGGGATAAACTGGGCCGGAAAATGTCTAAATCCCTCGGCAATTCCCCTGACCCGCTTGAGTTGATTGAGAAATTCGGTGCCGACGGAGTCAGGGTCGGAATGCTTCTGGCCTCCCCTGCCGGAAACGATCTTCCTTTTGACGAATCACTTTGCGAGCAGGGTCGTAATTTTTCAAACAAAATCTGGAATGCATTCCGGCTGATTAAGGGTTGGTCCGTTGATCCGGCTTCCGTTCAGCCGGAAGCCTGCAGAACAGCCGTTGAGTGGTTCAATTCACGCTTTAACGAACAACTCGGTATCATCAATGAACATTACAGCAAATACCGCATGAGCGAAGTGCTGATGACTGTTTACAAACTCATCTGGGACGACTTTTGCTCCTGGTACCTTGAAATGGTAAAGCCTGAATTTGTCGAAGGAATAAGCAGACCAATAGACAAATCAACTTTCGAATCCACCGTTTTATTTTTCGAAAAAATCTTAAAAATCCTGCATCCATTTATGCCTTTCATAACGGAGGAACTGTGGCATTTGATTGCTGTTCGTGACGAAAAGAATTGCATTATAACTGCCGATTGGCCTGAAACCACAGCTACCTCTTCAGCAATTCTGGCTGATTTTTCCCTCGCCAGTGAGCTCGTTATCGGAATCCGTAATAGCCGAAAAGAAAAAAATATTTCACCCAAAGAAGTACTTGAATTGGTAATAAAATCAAACACTCCTGTCGTTAGTAACAGTTGGACTGACCTGATCAGTAAACTTGGAAACCTTGGCAAGATCAGTTATTCCATTCAAAAAACAGAAAAAAGCATTTCCTTTCAGATCCGGCAGTTCGAATGTTACATCCCCTACTCCGTTGATATTGACGTTAAAGCCGAAAAGGATCGTCTTGAAAAAGAATTGGCCTACAATAAAGGTTTTTTAAAAACCGTACAATCCAAACTTGCCAACGAGCGTTTTGTATCCAATGCAAAACCCGAAATTCTTCAGACAGAGCGTCAGAAACAGGCTGATGCGGAAGCCAAAATCAAATCAATTGAAGAGCAGTTGGCAAGGATATAAACTCCGGAGGATTTATATATACCCGGCTATTTTATAAAAAAAACATCCGAAGAGTTCATGACTCAGCAGAAACCAACTTGCGAATGTAAAGGCATTCGGAACAAACAGATAATCAAGATCGAATTTGACCGGCCCGCTTATACGGTCTGTTGAATAGGGATCCACCCGGACGCCGGCCTTTTCAAAGCAAGCCGCCGCCCTTCTCATGTGGTAGGCAGAGGTAATAAGCAAATACCTCTTGGACAATCCCAGCGGCCCCTCCAGACTGTCTATAAGCAGTTTTACCCTGACAGCATTTTCATGCGTATTCCGGGAGATATCCTCCAAAAGAATGTCATTCGCAGGGATTCCGATAGTGACCAGATAACGCTTTACCCACGGACCGTCAATATCTTCAGGACGCGTCAAACTTCCGGAGCCCCCTGAATAAATTATTTTCTTCAGTTTTCCTTGCCGGTACAACTCCACAGCCTGAAACATACGGTCAGCACAATACGAAAATTGCAGGCGATCCATTGTTTTATCATACCGCGCAATGGTTCCCAACACGATGGCAACCTCATAATTTTGGGAACTCTGCAATGAAACAGCCGGAACCTCCCAATAATGCAGTGCCCGGTCGAATAAAAACGGATTGGAAAACAGCAGTATAGCTGCCAAAAGTATCCATATCAAACGCTTTTTCCTCTCCGGGGCCTTTCCTGTAAGAAGATAAATCAACAGAACTACTATCCAGAGTATTGGATTAAGCAGGAAAGAAAGCAGCTTCGAAATGAAAAAAAACATACCTTAAGTCTCAAATGAAAGCTAAAATTACGTTAAAAATTCTGACCGATGCAGTTCTTGCGATTTCATGCCTCCTCCTGATCTGTTTTAACTCCCTGCTAATTTATGGCCTTAAAATGGGGAAAGGCCAAGTGTATATTGTTATGAATTCCCGTCCGGTTGAAGATTGCCTGAAGGATAAACAATTTCAGGATTCGCTTAAAAAAAAACTTTTACTGATTGAGGATATCCGAAAGTATGCAATGGACTCTCTTGGACTAAAAAATTCTCCCAACTATACTTCCGTTTACGACCAGAAAAACAAGCCGGCCATTTGGGTTCTTACCGCATGTGAACCCTTTGAGCTTAAAATCAAATCCTGGTGGTTTCCGGTAGTCGGAAGAGTGCCCTACAAAGGCTTCTTCAGTAAAGAAGAAGCCGAGGCTGAACAGGTCAGTCTTATTCTCCAGGGATATGATACAAAACTTGGCAGCACCAACGGATGGTCTACTCTGGGCTGGTTCAGAGACCCTATACTTTCAACTATGCTCTATCAAAGCGAAGGAAATCTGGCCGAACTCATTCTTCATGAACTCACCCACTCCACCGTTTTCGTAAAAGACAATATTCAGTACAATGAGAACCTCGCCAATTTTGTAGGAGAAACCGGCGCAAAAAAATTTCTCGCATTTAAATTCGGAAAAAAATCTGCGCAGTTTATCCGATACACGAATGAGCAACAAGACGAACTCACTTATAATCAATACATACTCCGAAGCCTGAAAAAACTGGACAGTCTTTACAAAACGCTTACGGTTGATCAGCGCATTTACGAGAAAAAATCCAAAAAGGAAAAATTAATTTTAGCTATCGTACTGGGGGTTCAGGATCTTGCCCTTAACAACAAAATCCGTTACATCAAAATCAGCAAAAGAGCGCTACTCTGCAAAAATGCCTTCTTTATGGAATTTATACGCTATGATTCCGAACACGACTTATTCGAAGAAAAATTCCGGCGGAATGCAGGATCCAATCTGAAAACATTTATTAAGCAGCAGAAACAATAGTGCGATTAAGAAACGACAGCGAAATTACTGAATGTTCGTTTTTACAAATTTCTTTACCGCCTGGGAAGTACCGTAGTCGACCTGATACAGGTAAACACCCTGAGGTAAATTTCCTGCATAATAGGTTACGCTGTTATAACCTTTAATCGCAGGGAACTGAATGGTTTCCATCATTTTCTGTCCCAGATTATTAAACAGGTTAATCTGCACCAATCCATCCGCAGGAATAATAAAAGGTATGGTGATGTTTCCGCTGACAGGATTGGGACTTGGGTTAGGCAGACTAAAGGCATTGTTGTTCAACGTAGCACAACAGGTATTGTTGGAAGGATCTGAATCTGCGCTGCCGTCCGGATAAACAGCTGTTACACAAACATAAGAATGTTCTGAAGTAGAACTTAGCCGGGGCTGGGTAAGCAGTTCATAATTAACGAGTGTATTTCCAACACCTAACGAACCATTCCACTGTTCAATAAATCCCGGATCACCATCCACATCAACAACAAAACTTAAGTTTGTCAGCGGACGATTGGACCTATTCTGAAACGTAACATATACGGACAGGAAACCATAAGCATCAACGGTAGCGGTCACCGGACACAGCGTGACATCATACTGCGCGAAATTGATGTCAAAATGCTGTGAAGAAGTATCTGAACATCCGGCAGAATCCATTAACGTAAGCAGAACCTTATGCAACCCTGTATCTGATGCCGAATAATTTACGGACGGGTTTGCAAGACTGCTGTGATTGCCCGCTCCGAAATTCCATAAATAGGTATTTTTCGAACTTTCAAATGAAGGATAAAATTTAACAGTTAAAGGGGGATTGATTTCTGTGGAAGAATACGTAAAAGCAGCATTGGGTAATGGCAATATGCTGAAAGATTGAATACGCGAAGAATCCAGACATCCGGTGGAAGAAGTTGCAATAAGAAAGGCTGTATGTACACCTGGAGTGGAAAACTGATTTATAACCGTTGAATACGATTTCCCACCAATACTTTTAGTGCCGTCAAAAATCCAGTTCCAGTTGACGATTGTATCCGGAGGGAAAATATAGGCCAGGGAATTAAAATTTACCCCGGAATTAAGACAAAAAGGAGTTCCGGTAACTGTAAAGGTATCGATCGGAAGACTATGAACGGTTAGAACGGTTTTAAAGGTGTCAACGCAGCCATTGAAGGCAGAATCAATAATCAGAAGGGAATCAAGACCTGAATTGGTATAGGTATGGGTAAGATTGTTAACGTTCGTCACAAAAAGCGGTGAAGTATTATCGCCGAACAGGACTTCGTGATCCTGGATAGGGGAAACAGATGTAGATTTATCGGTAATGATTACTTCTCTTCCAGCGCAGGGAAGAGTTGTCGTGAAACTGGCGATTGGAGATGGATTCACCGTAAATGTATGAAATGCGGTATCACTGATACATCCATGATTGCTGGTTATGGCCAATTTGACTTTGAAAGTACCGGGAGTCGAAAATATTTTCTGGGAAACCGGAAGCTGGCTGGTATCTCCCTTTCCAGAACCAAAATTCCAGTAATAACTTTGAACTGAATAGCCAAACAGGCTGTCTATGGGGGTGAACTTAGTGGCATAACCTGTACACAAAAGGAATGGGGAAGAAAAATCGACATATGGTTTTGGGTAAACATGAATAATGCTGTCCGGACTTGTATTGCTGCATCCTGAACTGGAAGTTATCATCAAATAAACAGAGAAGGTACCGGTATCCGATTTTGACTTGTAAAGATGGCTCGGATTCTTTGTTGTATCAGTTGTCAGATCACCGAAATTCCAAAACCAGCTTTTTATAGAATCACCGGGGACTGTATCCTTTGAAAGATTTATGAATTTCACAGAATCTGATTGACAGTATTTTGTATTGGTAATTGAAAAACCGACAATCGGTGCAACTCCCTTAATGGCAATGTCTATTGAATCAAGTGCCATGCAACTGTTTATATCCGTTACTGTTAAATAATACATGCCCGAATCCAGAATAGCTATACTTGACTGAGTCGAGCCACCCGGGGACCAGGAATACGCTTGAACCAATGCTGCTCCCTGAACTAATTTAATCCGTGCTCCTTTACAAATGCTTACTTTAGGTCCAAGCGAGGTGGAATCTTTGAAAGCATCAAGAATAACAGAAATGGTGTCTGATTGAAGAGAACAATTTCTATGATCCGATATTTTTACGAAATAGTTTCCACTACTCGAAATGGAATAGGCCGAATCCGAAACGATGCTATCCTGCCATAAAAAAGTGTATTGACTATTGACCAAACGGGTATTCCAGGTTACCGTCCCTCCTTTGCAAAGAGGCAATACTTTTGGAGGATAGCTGATGGTCGGGAATTTTACACTTATAGTATCTGAAGACCAGGCCCCAAACACATCAAGGGTATGAACGGCAAATTTTCCCGTATTGCTTACGGAAAGACTGTCATGCAATGAATCGATTACAGACCAGGAATTATTGACGCTGTCAAATTTGGACCAACTGTACTTCAAATAGCAGCTTCCTGCTCTGATTGTTGTATCACAGAATCCGGAATTTATAGAAATATCGGGACCTAAATTGACTTTGGGCGCATATTTGCTGTGCAGATAGTTTTCAACCTGGTTTATCTGAGCTTTATTCAATACCGTGTCATAATTGATCACTTCAAAGATATAGCCATTCCAATGGCAATTTCCGGCATCCATAGGATCATTTCCAATGATTAAATTGGGGATGGTCTTGGAAGTAGGTGATTCGCCTGTTATTATTTTTGGTGCATTTATAGGTGAAAAATTCAAATTTAATGAGTCATTTAAATAGATGCTGGTATTAAATGCTGTATACTTTGGATCCTGGTAAAAAATGGATTTTCCTGTATAAAGCAAAAAAACATATTGGGGTTGTGTGGCGCCGTTGGCATTTGACATAATTCCTGTCCAATTAGGAAAAACAGTCCCCCCCCCCCAGTCCATTGCGCTACTAAAAAAGTTGTGCAGACCTTTAGCGTGTCAGAAACCGACAAAAAGTCCTGCACCCCGTCAAAATATAAGCCATTCCTGTTACACAGAGCATTAGATACAAGGGACGGCTGATCGCTTACATTCCTCTGAATTGCAGTATCCTTATGGCCGCTCAAATCGTAGCAATAGGCAACCTGATTTCCGGTGGAGAAATGAACGCTATCTGAATTTATCCAAAAACTCAGGTGAGCCACCGAATCGGGAGAGAACTGAGAATAGGAAACGGAGGTAACAAATAAAAACGAAAAAACAAAACAATGCCATAAACACAACTTATTCATTCCCGAGTAAGATTTATCATGTTAGTTGACACTTCGAACTGCAATTTAAGAAAAAATACAAAGCCAATGCCTGCTGACTGGCAAAAGGATATATTTGCAAAGCATTTGGAACACAATACGCACATGGCAGAAGTTTGGGACAGAGAAATTGAACCTTCGACCCGCTGGTACAAATTAAACCTTGCCTCAATTCTTCGTTTCAAGGATTTAATATTTCTTTTTGTTTACAGGGATTTTGTTTCGGTTTACAAACAAACCATTCTTGGCCCGATCTGGTTTTTCATTCAACCCCTTATTACAACAATTACTTTTACGCTTGTATTCGGAAGACTTGCCCATGTTTCCACGGACGGGTCACCAAAACTGCTCTTTTATCTGGCCGGAGTTACCCTTTGGAATTATTTCGCTGACACACTTATTAAAACTTCTGAAACCTTTACCGCAAATGCAAATATATTCGGCAAAGTTTATTTCCCTCGAATCGTCGTACCGCTTTCCATCGTTATTTCAAACCTGATTAAATTCGCAATCCAGTTGTTGTTATTCCTCGCCATTTGGACTTATTTTCTCGGCATTCACGCTATCCATCCAAACACTGTTTTGCTATTCCTTCCATTTTTGATTTTGTTAATGGGAATTTTGGGCTTTGGTTTCGGCATTCTGATTTCATCAATAACCACCAAATACAGGGATTTGAAATTTTTAATTGCATTTGGAGTCCAAATTTCCATGTATGCCACTCCGATAGTATATCCAATCTCTTTCGTTCCACAGCAATACAGATGGATCGTACTCGCTAATCCGGTTACAAGTATAATTGAGACCTTCAAATTCGGATTTCTGGGAGTTGGCGAATTCAATTTGCTCCATTTGCTTTA
>Ga0206879_1013_pt1 | contig 53072 bp, 44 predicted proteins | sample Alteio_BWOrgCont_5_FD_152897 | JGI IMG/M metagenome (GOLD analysis project Ga0206879, IMG submission 152897) | Enriched cells from forest soil in Barre Woods Harvard Forest LTER site, Petersham, Massachusetts, United States -... | ecosystem: Environmental > Terrestrial > Soil > Temperate forest > O... | reverse complement strand
TAACGTAACGGAGATAGCTCTCAAAGGAAGGCAATTTGAGAACGACAAGAAAATCCCATGGGAAAAAATGGGAGACGACGAGACCGTAGATGACGAGGACTCGGTCCGTGTGACCATCTCAAGGCCCAAAAGCAGCGAGGCCATAAGCCGGGCGATGATGCATGTAGATCAACGGGACATGGCTCCTTTGTCAGATTTAGTCACCTATCTATTGAAATTATGTTTGTCGGCTCATGCCCCTATACAAGGAGGACCGGACTTACGGACAGAACCTGGACGGTTGATGGAAATGCCGGATATACAAAATCGTGCATTAGTTAAAAAGTATCTAGAGCTCTATTCAGATATAAATCCAAAAACATATGTCCTTGCATTTTCCGACGAAATGAGAGGAAAAGTATTTTTTCAAAAGGAAGGGGATTATTTAATTATCTTTACGATAGTTGATCATACTTCAATGAAGAGGATGGGATTAAGTGAACTTAATTTAAGGACAAGATATGGTCCTGCGGCCAGGAACGATATTACCCAAATGATTTATGAAGCCATCAAGGAAAAGGAGCAGGTCAGAACGCCCAGAATAAGGGCTACAAAAGTAATCCGATTGGGAAATATAACCGTTAGGAGGCCTTTGCGCCCTAGAGATCAAGATAATGCCATGTCAAATACGAATGAGAATTTGCCTGTGAGGATAACCAAAGAAGATGCGGATAAATTTAAAGAAGCGCCATTATTGCATGCCCTTAGGATTTTAAAGGACAATAATATTCGAGTTTTGGCATCTAATGAAAGTGAGGGGTTCATCATTCTCGATTGGAATACTTTATCACCTACCAATAGGACGATTGCCTTTAATTTCGGGGAATACCAAGGTGAATATGAGAATTTTGGGCCCGTAGTAAAAATAAGCATACTAAAAGGTGAGGGAATTTCAGAAAAAGCCGTTGAAATCGCTAAAGCATTTGAAAAACAACGAATGACTTGGGCCAGGACCTACACTTATAAGGAACTTATGGTAATCTATGGGATCCATGATTGGGAGGGAGAAGGCAATATCCAAAGGGTAGATTCCGAATATGGCATCCAGGATTTTGTGAGAGAGGGATGGTATTATGATTCCAATAGTAGACGTTTTTATGAATCCGAAGATGAATTCAAAAGATCTAATCCTGATTCAGCGCAAGCAACGAACGGCGGTATTGACCTGACCCGCTACAGGATCAACGTGCACAAAGAAGGGCAGGGGGTTAGGATGCAATTTGATCAAGCCTTGATTGCCCGCATCAAACGAAATGGCTTTGAAGGCCTTGATTTTGAGATCCAAAAGTTTTTTCCTATCACCAATCTACCGCAATTGCTGGAATCCGGCCGGTAATCAAAAATTCCTGAGAATAATAAACAGGCCCATGAGGGTAAAAATAATGGGGGTCAGCCACGCGCCTTCCCAAGGCAGCAGGGCTTCGCCCTTGGCCAGGGCCAGGCCCACGGCATCAGCCACATAATACAGAAAGCCGATGACCAGGGCAACCGCGATGGAGGTAAAAGTTTGGCCCTTACGTTTGCCGACTGACATCAATGCAAAGGGCAGGCCGATGAGGACAATGATGAAATTGCGCAAAGGAAATGTGATCTTCTGGTGCATGTCAACCCGCAGGTTATTCAGGGTTTTAAGGGCGCCGCTCCCTGAGAAACGTTTGATATAGCTGTGCAGCTGGCGCAGATTCATGGAGTTGACATCCATGCGCTGGCGCAGGAAATCCTTAGGCGTTTCCTTGATGTCCATGAGTTTTTCGGGTGCTATCCTTACACTGCTGGGCGCGTTGGGCGCGCTGGGGTTATAGTCGGTTATCTGCACGTTATAAAATTTCCAGGCAATTCCCGTCCATACGCCTTTAAGCCCCACAATTTTTTCGATGAGATTTTGATTATGATCATGGCCGATAATGGTGATGCCCGTTAAATCGTAATTATTAGGGTCAAAGGTATCGACGAAGAACAGCCGGTTTTTCATGCCATAGAAGGTCAGGTTGTGAATGAGCGGTTTTAGCCTGCCTTTTTCAGAGGAAGGCACCTTGATTTCGGTGTCCCGGATCTCCTGATTGACCATCGAGGATTGCGGCACGTATTTTTCATTCACCAGGAAAACCAGCGCGGAAACAAACAGGGCAAAAACCAGGGCCGGGCGGGTGATCTGCCAGAAATTCATGCCGGAAGCGCGGATGGCAATGATCTCGTTATGCGCGTTAAGGCTGCTGTAGGTAAAGAGCACGGCAATCAGGCAGGCCATGGTGGAGGTTTGCACAATGATCGACGGTAAAAAGGACACGTAATACTGGGCAATGACGTCAAGCCCGATATGTTTCTCGATAAAGTCCTGCAAATTACTGAACATGTCAATCAGGATAAACAAGAAGGCGAAGGTAGCCACCGTGCCTATGAAGATGACAATGATGGATTTTAAAATGTAACGGTCTAAGATGCGCATGATGTCAACGCGTGCACAGTTTCCAATTGAAGAAAAGCGCCAGTCCTAAGGCCGCGGCATTGGGCGCCCACATTAAAAGGATCGGGTTTAAGACGTTTTGCGAAGCCATACCCTGGCAGGCCAGGGATAAAATGTAATAGGGGGCGGCAAACAATAAAGCATACAGAAGATTCGCGGACTTGGCCCTCCGGTGCGTGATGGCCGCGAAAGGAAAACCCAGGAGGATAAACAAAAGCGGAGACAGCGACCAGGCCAGGCGGCGATGGTATTCAGCCACCAGAGGGGCAGGATCGATTTTCAATCGGCGAAGGACCTTTATTTTTTTATGTAATTCCAGCATGGTCATGGCTTTTGATTTCTTTTCAGCCGGGCCTTTCTTTTTGGAAAGGTCCATGCGGATAAAAGACTGCTGGAAATTGAGTTTATAAAAAACATTGGGGTCCTTAAGATCAGGTTCATCCGAGGTGCCGTTAAGAAGTTTGAGCATGAGCTGGTCCTTGCCCGGCACGTGCACGAATTCCCCCTGCTCGGCGATAATGGTCTTGGTGGGTTTATTGACTTGCGGTTCATAGATCCTGACACCGTAAAGCAGATTACCTTCCATGCGGTAAATAAAAATAATGTATTTGTCAAAAGCGTTGATAAAACTTCCCGGCTCGAGCATGGCTGAGGGGTCTTGTGAGCCTGTTTCCTGCAAGATGCGCGTTTGGGCGTCATACGATTCAGGGATGATACGGTCATTGAGATTGTAAACCACCAGGCATAAGCCAATGCCCACAATGAGCAAGGGCACCAAAAGCCGCAGCAGATGAATGCCTGAGGCCCGCATGGCTAAAATTTCGTTTTCCGAGGACATTTGGCCAAAGGCCAGGATTACGGTGATCAGGCAGGCAATGGGCAAGGTATATCCCAGGAGAATAGGGATATAATAGAGAAAGACCTGGCTCATGGCCACGACAGACACGCCGTCATTAATGACCTTGTTGGCCAGCTGGGGCAGATAGCCCAGAAGAAAGACGCTGGTCAAGACACTGATGGACAGCGTAAAAGGCTGCAGGCACTCTCTTAATATATAATTTCTTATAATTCTCATAAAAAATTTTCAACGACCGTTCCAACACCCGGTGTTGGAACGGTCAATAGTGTCAGCACGCAAACCCGGGCTGCTCCGGCTTGTTTTAAGCTCAAGGCCGCGTGATGCACGGTTGCGCCGGTGGTAAAAAGATCATCCACCAGGACAATGGTTTTTCCGTCAACTTCCGGTGAATTTTTTATTCTAAAAGCACCCTCCATATTTGTCCAGCGTTGTTTTAGGCCCAACTCCGTCTGAGTTTTGGTCCTTTTTTGCCGCACCAGGAGGCTATCCGAATAGGGAATTCCGTAATGTTCACTCAATTCAAGGGCTAAAATAGCGGATTGATTGTACCCGCGTTCCCGCAGCCGCACCGGATGCAGGGGCACAGGCACCATCAGGTCAAATTTATTTAGGGGAAGGCCATGGCGGTCGATAAAATCGATCATCAGCGGCACAAAGGTTTTACGCAGCGACGTTTTAGAATTATATTTGAAATCGTGCAGCAGTTTTTGGGCGGTTTCATTGTAAAGGCAAACCGACCAGGCCTGTTCAAAGGCAAAGGATTGTGTGGCCTGCCGGCGGCTAAATGGAACGGGATTAAGATCCAAAGTGTCCAGGCACGAGGGGCAGAGCTGGCGTTGGTGTCGGCTGTTGAGGAATTGTCGGCAAAGCAGGCAGTTATCGGGGAAAATAAGCTGGCTGGCTCCCTGAAAAAGCGCTTGAAGCATGCCATATGTTACCATAGTTTGGCATTTTTTTCATGTGTCATGCGAGTAGTTATATGGTGGTATTTGGCATAAATTTATCTTGCTGATTATGCACATGTGTGCATAATAAAGCCATGCGGCCAAAGAAAACCCGTTGGGTCAAATGTGATCCCTCAGAAAGATGCTTTAAACCCCAGGCTAAATCCGGGCAAGGGGCTCAGGGCATTGTTTTAAGCCTGGATGAATTTGAGGCGATCAGGCTTTTGGATTACGAAGGCCTTTCTCAAACACAGGCAGCCAAAGAAATGCGTGTCCATCGGTCTACCGTTTCCAGGATTGCGACCGTTGCCCGGTATAAGATTGCCAAAGCATTGGTTCAAATAAAGACTTTAAAAATAGAAGGTGGCTGCTGCAAGATTGTTAAAGGGAGGTAGTTTGATGGAAAAACCGAAAGTTTTATTCGTATGTATTCATAATTCGGCAAGGAGCCAGATGGCTGAGGAGCTTTTAAGAAAATTAGCAGGGGATAGGTTTGAAGTTGAGAGCGCAGGCCTTGAGCCAGGGAAATTAAACCCCATCGTTGTTCAAGCCTTAAAGGAAGAAGGCATCGACATTGCTGGTAAGAAAACCAATGCCGTGTTCGACCTTTTTAAGAGTGGCATGCACTATAGCTATGTGATTACGGTATGTGATGAGGCCAGTGCCGAGAGATGCCCGATCTTTCCCGGACTTTGCCAAAGGTATCATTGGAGTTTTACAGACCCTTCAAAGTTTCAGGGAAATACCCAAGAAAAGTTGGCCAAGGTCCGTGAAGTCAAAGAAGAAATAAGGACAAAATTAAAAGAATGGATCGCAACAATCAAGTAAGCAAATACGTGGCTGAGTTTATCGGTACCTTTGCCTTGGTCTTTGCCGGCACCGGCGCCATCATTATCAACGATGTCACCGGGGGAGTGATCACCCACGTAGGCGTTGGCCTTGTCTTTGGTTTGATCATTATGACAATGATCTACGCTCTGGGAGATATTTCCGGGGCGCATTTTAACCCGTCGGTCTCATTCGGATTTTGGCTGGCCAAACGCCTTCCCGCCAAGGAATTATTGCCTTATGTGACTAGCCAGGTCTTGGGCGCATTGGCGTCCAGTTTTTTGTTAAAAACGATATTCCCGTTGCATAAGACTTTGGGTACGACGTTGCCTAACTTAATATCTTCCGGAGGTGATTTTGTCCTTGAAACCATCCTCACTTTTTTCCTCATGTTTGTTATCATCCAGGTGGCACAGGGCGCCAAGGAAAAGGGCTTGATGGCCGGTGTCGCTATCGGCGGCATGGTCGGGTTGGAAGCTATTTTTGCCGGTCCCATTACCGGTGCATCGATGAACCCTGCCAGGTCCTTAGGGCCGGCTGTTATTTCCGGGCATTTAGAATTCTTGTGGGTTTATCTTACTGCACCATTTTTAGGATCAGCACTGGCGATTGGAAGCACCTTTCTGCTGAATCTCAATCAGTAAAACGTTGGCAGGCGTATGTAAATCTGATAGAATCAATTTCCAGAAGCAGAAAGGACTCTATGAAAAAATTATTGTTAGTCGCCGTCATGTTCCTGGCGTTGGCCTCCATCGCCCGTGCTGAATTCCCGTCAGACGTGACCATCCTGGATAAATCTTCCATCACCAAACTCAGTGATGATCAATTGGTTGATGCCTATGAAGACACCATTGTCGAGATCGACGCCAACCGTACCTTTCATGCCACCTCGGGCTTTAGCCCCAAGGAGTATAAGGACTTCAAAGCCCTTTTGAAATACCGTCTCTTGCTTCTGGTTGAAATCCACAGCCGCAACCTCGAGATGCCACAATTCTAATGGACGATACCAGCCAGGACAGAAAACAATTATTCCACCTGCTTAAAACGCACGCCTTCCAAAGGGGCAAATTTATTTTATCATCGGGCAAAGAAAGTGATTTTTATCTCGATGCCAGGGTTGTTACTTTGTCTGCGGCAGGCGCCTATCTGACCGGCCGCATCATCCTGGACATGATCAAAGATCATAAGCTTGATGCCGTCGGAGGCCCCACCCTGGGCGCTGACCCTATGGTCGGTGCCGTTGCTTCTTTAAGCCATCAGGCCGGACGGCCGGTGAATACCTTCATTATCCGCAAAAGCCCCAAGGCTTACGGCAAGCAGCAGCAGATCGAGGGGCCCGCGCTCAAGGAGGGCGGTCACGTGGTCATCATCGATGATGTGGCCACCACCGGCAAAGCCTTTGTCGAATCCATTGAAGTACTGCAGAAGATGGATATCAAGATCAAGGAAGCGATCTGTGTCATTGACCGCGGCGAAGGCGCTCATGAGGCCCTGGCCAAATTCCAGGTGCCGTTAAGATCCATTTTCAGCATTTCCGAATTTTTGAAATGAAAAAACTCATTCTTGCCTCTGCCAGTCCCCAGCGGCGAAAGCTCATGAAGATTTTGGGACTGCCCTTTACGGTTGTGCCCAGCCGTGCCCAAGAGATCACGCGCTTAACCCGTGGCTGCGGCCATTTGGTCAAGGCTAATGCTTTGCTCAAAGCCCGGGAGGTGGCCGGGCGCCTGGGCCAAGGCTTGGTGATCGGCTGTGATACCGTGGTTTATTCGGGGCATGGCCGTTTGATCCTGAAACCCAAAAACTTAAAAGAGGCCAGGGAAAATTTAAAAGAGTTAATGGCCAAACCCCATTGGGTGTATTCGGGTCTCGCCGTGATCGACGCTGCCAGCGGCCGCCAGGAGGTGTCCGTTGAGAAAACAAAATTATTTATGACGAAGTTGGACGATCGTGCCATCAGCCGTTATCATAAACTGGTGTCGCCCCTGGATAAGGCCGGCGGTTTTGACATTGAAGGAAGGGGTGCGTTGTTTATCCCGCGCATTGAAGGCTGTTATTTTAACGTGGTTGGCCTGCCTTTGGCCGCGCTTGCCTCTATGCTCAAGAAATTTGGAATAAAGATCCTTTTCTTTATTGTCTTTGCCTCTTTCTTTACGGGTGGCGGTCTTTCCCGTGCCGCAGTGCCGCCCCAGGTTTGTCATGCCAATGATTGCGTTTCAGTCGAAGTCGTGTCCAAGGAAGCTGATCTGGAGAAGGGGTTGATGTACCGCAGCAGCATGGACGGGGATAAGGGCATGCTCTTTGTTTTTCCCAAGGAAGACAAATACGCCTTTTGGATGAAAAACATGCAATTTAACCTGGACATGTTGTGGATTGGCTCCGACGGGAAAATTGTCTATACGGCCAAGGACGTTCCCGCCTGCCGCCAGGATCCCTGCCCCGTGTACGATCCCGGTCAAAATGCCCGCTATGTGCTGGAAGTCAACACCGGCTACACCGGTGCCCATCATTGGAACTTAGGCGATAAGCTTGATTTAAGAGGGGTTTCTGAATTACAATAGATGCATGCACACCATCTTCCTTATCATTGATATACTGCTCGTCAGCATCCTGGTGTGGTTTTACATTCAAAATAACCGTCTTAACCGCGCTCTTAAAGAAAAAAATTATCAGCTGGAAGCCACCATCATTGAACTCAAAGATGCCCAGGTCAAATTGATGGAAAGCGGCAAGAAGGGGGCGGTGGCGGCTCTCAGTGCCGGGCTTTTGCATCAGATCAGCCAGCCCATCACGGCCATTCACGGCTTTGTGCGCTTCATGAAAAAGGAAATGGACATCAACAGCCCTTTTTACAAGCCCGTTTGCGTGATGGATGAGCAGTCTTTTTACATCAAGGACATGCTGGCCAATCTCATGGAATTGATCCGTCACCGCGAGATCCAGAAGACCGAAACCAATATCAACGCGGTGATCTATAAATCTTTGAATTTGCTTTTGGATGAGCTGCGTATCCGGCGCATCGGCTGGGACATGCAGCTGGATGATAATATCCCGCCCATTTACGGGGATGCCTTGCATCTGCAGCAGGTTTTTATGAATCTCGTAGTTAATGCGATGGAAGCTTTGAGCGAGGTGCCCCACGGCGCCCCGCGCACCATGCTGGTGACATCGAGGCACAACAAGGCCAGCAACGAGGCTGTGGTGACGTTCAGGGACAACGGCCCCGGCATTGCCCACGAGCATCAGGCCAGGATCTTTGATCCGTTTTTTTCCACCAAGCCCAAGGGTTCGGGTATCGGCTTGGCCCTTTGCCAGGATCTGGTCTATGAGCATGGGGGAAACATCAGCGTTGAAAGCAACACAGAAGGGACTATTTTTACCGTCAAGCTGCCCTGCATGAATTTAGAAAAAATTAAACAGGAGAGCAGGCTATGAAAAATCTCAATATTCTGGTTATCGACGATAAGAAGGTGATCGGTGATTTTTTTAATCTGACCATGGGCTATTACGGCCATCACATCACGGTGGTGCATACGCTGGATCAAGCCCTGGAGGCGGTGAAGCTCAACGAATTTGACATCGCTTTCATGGACATGATCATGCCGGGTCACGACGGGGTGGAGATCCTGGGTCAGATCAAGATCATTGCCCCGGAATTGCCCGTGGTGATGATGAGCGGCTACAGCCTGGATGAAAAACGCGAGCAAGCCAGCAAACTCGGGGCCGTGGATTGTTTGAAAAAGCCTTTTGAGGTGGAAGATATCCGCCGGGTGGTCAGGGACGCCATCGGATTGGAAATTTAACGGTACCAGCTCCTGATCTGGAAAATATTCACGATCATCCGCCAGGAATCCCGCATTAAACGGATTTTGCTGTTCTCCACGTGATGCCAATTCACCGCCACTTCCTTGATCCTGTAATTCATTCGCTTGGCCAGAAATAATACTTCCAAATCAAAACCAAAACCTTCCAAACGGATATTTTCCCATAACGGCCGGATGACGGGGCCCCGGAACATTTTAAATCCGCATTGAGTGTCCTTGATGCCTTTGATGAGGAAGCTTGTGACCAGGAAATTAAAGAACCATCCCATGCTTTTGCGCAATAAACGCGCCTGCACCTTGGTCCCGGTGCTTTCCAAAACCCTGGAGCCGATGACAATGTCGTAGTTTTCCGATAGCAAGGGGAGATTTTTTTCTATTTCCGTGGCTGGTGTCGATCCGTCGGCATCCATGAACAGGCAGATGGCCCCATGGGCGCTTAGAAGCCCTTGTTTGACCGCGTAGCCTTTGCCGTGATTGCGGCCAAGTTTTAGGAGGGTGAGCTCAGGAAAATTTTTCTGGAAAGCCAGCACGCTTTCCGTAGTTTTATCCGTGCTGCCGTCATCCACCACGATGATCTCATAGCGAAGCCGGCTTGCTTTGGCATAATCGATGAGGCTTTGCAAAAAGGTGGGTAAGCGGCGTTCTTCGTCCTTGGCAGGAATAATCACCGATATATCGAAATTCTCCGGGCTCATAATCTTGATATTATACGTTGTTATGTTACTATATGCCATCATGAAGAAAATTGCTTTAGTTTTAATTCTTCTTGCCGTCCTTATCTTCAACGCCTTGCGTTTCTGGAAACTCGACACCATCCCTTACGGCTATCATGTGGATGAAACCGCCTCCGCGGTCACGGTGCAGTGCTATGCCCAGAGGGGCTGCGACGCTGAGCTACATCCCTGGCCTTTATTCGGTTTTATGGAATACGGCCAGCCCAAACCGCCCACCTATATTTATCCCGGCATTCTTTGGGCCAAGGTTTTTGGGGCAACGGTGCCCAGTTTGCGGGCCTACAGCGTTTTTTGGGTATTGATCGGTATTACGGGGCTGTTTTTTTTGGGTTGGGAACTCTTTGGCCTGTCTTTTGGCCTGGTACTGGCCCTGGCAGCGACATGCTCACCCTGGATTTGGGTGATGACCCGTGTGGCCCTGGAATCTTTTCCGACCGTAGTCTTTGCTATTTGGGGGCTGTATTTTTTCTGGCGCTCAAATTCCTGGTGGAATTGGACTTTGGCGGGATTCTTTTTTGCTGCGGCCATGTACGCGTATCCGCCCGCGCGCATGCAAATCCCCTTGATGATGATAACCTTGGCTGTCTTTGAATGGGGCAGGCGACCGTGGCGTTTCTCATCGATAGGAAGTCTGGCCGGTGCCTTTATTTTGCTGATGATACCTCTGGCCTTAAATTATGTTCAGGGGAATCTGGCCGCGCGTTTTGATCTCATCAGCATTTTTAACAAGGATTATCTGGCCTCACTTGGCAAAGCCGGCACCATGTCGGACATCATCACCATTTTTGTGCACAATTATCTCTTGCATCTGAGCCCGGATTTCCTTTTTTTCCGGGGAGACCCTTCCTATGTGCATTCCACCAGGCATATGGGGATTTTGAGCTTTCTCGATACCGGTGCCCTGATCATTTTCTTGGTGTTTCTTGCCATGTCATTCCCGCGAAAGCGGGTCGTATTGACCGACACTCGCAGGAGCTCGGAATCCAGTCTAACAAATATTGATAATCCTGTTATAAAACATCGTCGCTTTCTCATATTCTTAGCGGTCAATTTTTTCATCGGCATTATCCCCTCAGCTTTGACCAATCAGGAATTGCCGCATGCTTTAAGAATTTGCGGCTCATGGTATTTTATGATGCTTTTTACAGGCCTGATGTGGTGGTCGGCCGCGCAATTTTTCATAGGCCTTTGGCCGGTGATTGCCCTGGTGGGGATTCTTAGCAGCGGGGTTTTGGCCTGGCAATATTTCACGCTTTATCCGCAACAGAGCAAGGGCATGTTTGATTACTGGATCATGGACGCCGCCAATCAAATCTCAACCCCTCAAGACTGGCAGCAATTCCTGCTGACCTTTCACCAACGTAACTATCAATGCCGTTATTTCATGGTCAACCGTCTTGGAATGACCTGCAAACAAGCCAATGACACCTGGTGGCAACTCTTTCACCAGCTCAAAGACCGCGGTCTGTGGTAAACCCTCAAAAACTGGCCAAATCAGCCTAAATATTGCATACTTTCTCATATATGAAAAAGTATCTAAATCTAAGAAGTTCATTAACTTTAGGGCTTCTTTTTGCCTTTTTGGGTAATTTGATCGGGCCTATCCCGGCACAGGCTCAAGTATTTTTCTTGCCTGCCCCTGGAACCATGGTTCCGCTCAGCCCTGAATTTAACCCACCGATTCTCAAAGGCATTAAAGTCCATCCCGACAATCCCTTCAAGTTCGATTTCATTTTAGACAAAGGTAATGAAAATGTCATTCCCGCGAAAGCGGGAATCCAGAAACTTATCAAATACTTCCTTGCAAGCCTCACCATCCCCGAAAAAGATCTCTGGGTCAATCTCTCTCCCTATGAGAAAAATCGTATCATCGCGCCAAGCTTCGGATTCACTGAAATGGGCCGCGATTTATTGGCCGAAGACTACATGCTCAAGCAGATCACCGCGTCCTTGATTTATCCCGAAAATGAAACAGGCAGGAAATTTTGGAAGCGCATTTACGATGAGGCTGCCAGGAGATTTGGGACCACCGACATTCCGGTGAACACTTTTAATAAAGTTTGGATCATTCCTGACAAGGCCGTGGTTTATGAGAATGCCAAGGCTGGAACAGCGTATGTGGTGGAAGCCAAGCTTAAGGTGATGTTGGAAGAGGATTATTTATCGCTTACGAAGCATCAAGTATTAGAAAAAGTGTCTGACACTTTTTCTAATGTAAACCAGCTTGGCTCGGGAATTATCAGAGAAATAATCATTCCAGAACTTACCAAGGAAGTTAATGAAGGCAAAAATTTCGCCCAGCTGCGTCAAGTCTACAATTCCCTGATCCTCGCCACCTGGTACAAAAATAAGATCAAAGACAGCATCCTGACGCAGATTTATGAAGACAAAAGTAAGATTAAAGGAACGAAATTTACCAATAACTACGACGTCGAATTAATTTATCAACGCTACCTTCAAGCCTTTAAAAAAGGCGTCTACAACTATATCAAAGAAGAACCGGATCCTTTCACCCGGCAGCCTGTGCCCAGGAAATATTTCTCTGGCGGTTTGATCTTCGGACGCCTCAATGCCGCCATGTCCACCATCCATAGCGACACGGGAATTCACGACGATCATGCGATGCAGGTCAAGGTGCGCATCGCCGGCTTGCCTTCATCCGAGGCCCTGAGAATTGTTCGAACGAATATGAAGGGGCGTCACTATGACAAATTTGATCATAGGGGAGAGAGGACTGATGGGGCAGGTCATTTTTTGAGTTATGTTTCTAGTCTGGATTTTGTGCGTCGTTTGGTCATTGATAATATTTTAAGCTCACTCCAAAAGCCCGTTTCCGGTCAGCATATACTATCGATCGGAGAAGGTCAGGGGCATTTGGCCAAAGAGTTGCAGGCCATGGGAGTAAGGGTCACAGGCATTGACAACAGTGAACATAATACCAGAATCGCGGTGGCCAATCAGGTCAATCAAGTCCTTGCCAGCGCTTACGGGATTCCTTTTGCCGATGACAGCTTTGACGGTATTGTTATTAATGAAACCATCGGGGCCCTTTCATTGGAGGCGTTAAAAGAAAGCTACAGGGTTCTAAAACCAGATGGAAAAATCATAATAACCACTCTATTGAATATCCCGCCGGAAGAAAGAAGAGGTATCTCACGCAGGACGAAATTCCTGCATTATGGCAATGATGAGATCGAAGAAGGGCTTAAAGATGCAGGATTTGAGTCTGTTCAATTTAAGGAAATCCATGCCCCGGTATCCATTGTCCATGAATACGCATTGAATGTTTCCGGTTTAATGAATTTTATTACCGCACATAAACCAGACAGGGCCATGTTAGGTGCGATCAGGGCCATCACAACTTTCTTCCCTTATACGAGGGATACTTTCGATGTATGGAGAAAAAGGATATTAGACCATTGGGATAACCGTAAATTTAAGCTTCTTCAATGGTTACAATGGATACACCTCACGTTTATGCCTAAAGAGAAATATACAAGCGATCCGTATTTTGATAAATATGACCGTAATTTTCAGAAGATGACCGAAGAGGAGGCGAGGGTATTTTTATCAGAAATTTTAATATCCCACATTAAATACCATAGCATGCCATATACCTTGCGGGCCTTGACTCAGCGCCGGGATAATAAGCCTCCTACCGTATTTTATCAAGAGACCAGAGATCTGTTACAAGGCTATCATTTACTGACAGCCATGGCCTTAACGCATACCTCAAGGCCTCAAGCGGAGGCAACTGAGTTTTATTTTGTTAATGGCGTCTATGTGGGCTATGGAGTGGCTGCCTTTATGGAAACCCCCCAATTGGCATTACAATTTCACATTTTTGAAAACCCCACGGATAGCCGCTTGGGCCGAGGTAAGGTTCCAAAGTTATCAGAACGCATTTTCAGGCAGCGGTTGCGTCTCTATACGAAACTAATTCCCGAGGGAGAAATGAGAACGGCCTATGTCCTGCCCGGTCAGTACCGGGAAGTTCAAATCCCGACCTTTTATCTTAAGCTGGGCTTCTTGCCTGTTAATGGTTTTGATTACAAAGATGGCCTGTATCTCGAAATGTTTGGACATGCGAGTTCGGCCATGACAACCGAGAAGAATAATCCGGTGGATAAAACCCTCTTGTGGAAAAGGTCAAGGGACATTATCCGTAAATATAATGACTTGCGTGGTATTTTTAAAGTTGTTGACATGAACGGCGGACCAGGAGACTTTGCCAAAATGCTCAAGGCAAGGGATTCAAACATAGCGGTTCTTGGATATGAAACGAATAAATTTTTAGAGGATATCGACGATCCAGAGGGGCAAGTCCGATGGGATCCCGGTGACACATGGTTGGACTCCGACTCCGTTGACAGGGTCACTATCAATATGCCGTATCCTCCACTTGTTCCTGTGGAAATCCCCCGGTTTGTTAAAGAGGCCCTAAGGATTCTTAAACCTGGTGGTGAAATATATATTACTTACGAGGCTCCTCGACCCTTTGAACCTCCTGCTGACTATCGTAAGGCCGTAGTGTCAGGCGATGCAATAATCACCCGTAGTTTGTCAAATGAAGGATTTATATTTGAAGGAAAACGCCCTTTAAATGAATATGCCCCGGATTATCCCAAAACAGAGACGATACGTAATTTTGAGAAAGTTTCGGGAGTATATCTATTTAAAGCACGAAAACCAAGAAGGGCCATGGCTTCGGTAAAAAAATTAAGGTATGTTGCCGGCTTTTTTCAGGGGGTAATGATGAGCCCATTTCGTGGGCCTAGGGGAAACGTGCTGGCTGCCATGAAAAGACTTAAGAAAATTTCGGTGTTTTGGCAAGAGGCGGGTGACAATGGGGTATATTTTGTGCCGGAACGTGTGCGTGATCCGGGAGATTTTCAAAATATTTTTAAAAAAGGCCAAAAAGTATTGCAGGTGCATGTTGACGGCATTGACCCTGATGAAATAAAGGCTTTAATAATCCGTTCATTATCTGCTTTGCAGCTTAGACATATGGAACAAGCCGGATATTCGGGTTTATATTTAAACACCGGCAACAGGAAACTTCGTGAGTTGTATTTAAATAGCTTACAGGGGGCCGTGGAGATTCAGTCGCCGCAGAGCGCTAAAATCAAGAATCTTCTTTCAGGTAAATATCATGAGATATTTTATGGTTATCCCTCCAGCGGCTTGCCGATGCGGGTCGTTTTCGCGATTAATCAAATACGGTGGGATACCGCCGGGCCGGACAATTCGCAGAGCAGGGCCATGGCGACACTGGCCATGAAGTTATTTTCAGAGGGCGACTTACAGGATTATTATCAGGAATTTTTCCCGCTGGAGAATAAGATCATGAATTTCGATCATTTTAAATATGATTTGTTTTTTGCGTCGGCCATCGCGAGAAAAAGAATCCGGCGGGCGTTATACGAAGGCTCAGGTGTGGATTTAACGCATGCGATCTTGACGCTCAATGCCGATGAAAATGATATGCTCGATTGGAATGTGCGTTCTTTTTCCAGTTTTATATCCTATGTCAAGAAACATTGGGATGGTGATGAGAGACAGGACACGTATATCAATAATAAAAGGATCTATGGCTATGGATGGCATAGCTCCATTGTCGGGTATTTTAATGCTTGTCTGGTCGCTGAACTAAAGAGTATAGGCGTTTCCAAGGAAGAGGCGATTAAAAATACCAAGCCTATCCAAAATGGATTTAGCATCAGTTTTGAAAAGAAATTTCCCGGAGAATCGCAACCGCGTCACTATACATTTAATTTTATTAAAAATAGTGTCGAAAAGTTTAAACCTCAACGAAAATATGATGTGGTGTTTCAGAGGGCGGGTTTCAGCTCGCGAGAAATGTTTCCTTTTGCGCAGTTGATTGAAAACATCAGTTCTTTGATGAAGGATGATTCGTTTGTGCTTGTTAATCCATATGATTTTGGTTGGGATAATGAAATCGATGAAGAACAGGATTTAAGGGAATTAATGCAGAAGCATCATTTCGAACCTTTGGAATTAAATCAGCTCCAATCTGAGCTGGAAGAACAGCTCATTCGAGATTACAAAATTGAGGATACGGTGAGGCTGGGCTTTGGCATACGCATACGGGCCTTTTACCTGGCTGCTAACACAACACCGGCCCCGGCTACCAGTATTCATCTGGTTAAAGCAGTTTTGCTTAAATTGACGCATTTAGTCAGGCTTTCCCATCGCAAACAAGCCATGACTTCCGCTATAATGGAGCAGAAAAGAGGCGGTATTGATTTTACCAGGGTCGGGGTTCAGCATGAGGGCAGCGGAATCAAATTTCACCTTGATCCGGCCGCGCTTGCGCAAATGCAAAATACTTCAGGCTTTGAGCCTCAGATTGACAGCATTGAACCAATGACGGATGTGAAAAGTTTTCTTGAAACAGCTGCTACTTCTTAGGCCGGTAGATATGCGTGCTTTGGCCGTAGAACATCTCGGCCGCTTCCATGATGGTCTCAGATAAGGTGGGATGAGGATGGATGGAAAGCGCCACGTCCTTGGCAATGGCACCCATTTCGATGGCAAGAACACCTTCAGCGATCATTTCTCCGGCACCTGGTCCGACGAGTCCGACGCCTAAGACGCGTTGGGTTTGAGGATCAACGATCAGTTTGGTAAAGCCTTCGATACGGTCAAGCGTGACCGCGCGGCCCGAGGCTGCCCAAGGGAATTTAGTCACGGTCACTTCTCGGCCAGCCTTGGCTGCATCAATTTCCGTAAGTCCCGCCCAGGCAATTTCAGGATCAGTAAAAACAACCGCGGGAATGGCCTGTGGTTCAAAAGCTACCTTATGTCCGGCAATGGCCTCAACAGCCACGCGCCCCTCGTGAGAAGCCTTATGGGCCAACATCGGATCACCGGCAATATCACCAATCGCGTAAATGTTGGGATCAGCCGTTTGGCGCTGATCATTGACTTCCACAAATCCGCGCGGGGTGACCTTGACCTTGGTATTCTCAAGTCCTAAATTTTCAGAATTGGGACGTCGGCCGATGGAAACCAGGACCTTATTGTAGTTTTCATCGAATTCCTTACCGTCTTTGCCTGCAAAGATGACCTTGATGCCGTTTTGGTGGCTTTCCATTCTAACCACCTTGGTCTCCAGCAGGATATTGGCAAAGCGTGGTTTGACATATTTATAAAGAACGTCAGCCAGGTCGCGGTCAGCGCCGGGCAAAAGACCGGGGGTCATTTCCACGACGGAGACTTTAGACCCGAGTTCATGGTACACCGTGCCTAATTCCATGCCGATGTAACCGCCGCCAACGACTAAAAGATTTTCAGGGATATTTTCTAATTCCAAAGCACCGGTGGAATCCCAGATATCAGGGGATTTGGGCAGATTAGGGATGGTCGCGGGCCTGGAACCAGTGGCCAAGACTGCCTTCTGAAAGGAAAGCTCTTCGGTTGTCCCATCGGTTTTCTTGATCTTAAGGGTCGTAGAATTAACGAAGGTCGCTTCACCCTGGATATACTTGATTTTATGCACCTTACTCAATTGGCCGAGGCCTCCGGTCATCTTGCTGACCACGCTCTTTTTCCAATCGCGCAATTTATTGATGTCAATTTTGGGGGCAGCGTATTCAATGCCAAAAGCTTTGGCGTGTTTGGCCTCGGAAATCACTTTAGCGGCGTGTAAAAGCGCTTTGGAGGGGATGCAACCGCGGTAAAGGCATACACCGCCGGGATTGGTTTCTTTCTCGACGATGGTGACTTCAAGCCCAAGATCGGCCGCTAAAAAAGCAGCCGCGTAACCGCCGGGCCCGGCGCCGATGACAATTAATTGTGTGGAATTCATATTTAATCCTACCTCCACATAACCGGGTTATGAGAAAATCTCATAACCCGGTTATGTGGAGGTTAATCATTTATTTAAATCCAGTAAAAACGGCTGTTGAATGGCTTCACACACCCAGCGGATAAAGCGCGCGCCATCCGCACCGTCGATGAGGCGGTGATCATAGGACAAGGACAAAGGCAACATGAGCCTTGGGATAAAGACACCGTCGGTAAAAGTCTGTTCCATGCTTCCGCGGGAAACGCCTAAGATCGCCACTTCCGGCCAATTGACAATGGGGGTAAAGCAGGTGCCGCCGATACCGCCCAAATTGGAGATGGTAAAACATCCGCCCTGCATTTCTTCGATAGTGGTTTTCTTCAGGCGCGCGCGTTCAGCCAGGGCCGTGAGCTCATCAGAAATCTGTAAGATGGACATCTTGTCCACATTTTTCAAGACAGGCACCAGTAAACCGCGGTCAGTGTCTACTGCGACACCGATATTCACGTAATCTTTGAAAACAATTTCCTGGGTCGTCATATCAACGCTGGCATTAAATTGCGGGAATTTTTTCAGCGCCGCGGCCACCACCTTAATGATAAAAGGCGTGACGGAAATTTTCTTATTGCCGCCGGAGATGCTTTTGCGCAATTTCTCAAGCTCGGTGATATCCACTTTATCAAATTGGGTGACATGGGGGATGGAGGTCCAGGCATTGGAAAGGTGTTCCGCGGTTTTGCGGCGCACATTGCTCATGGCCTCACGCCGCACATTGCCCCATTTGGCAAAATTAGGTAAAGCAACCTGTACAGATCCCGGAACTGTACTGGAGGGTCGGGAGGTATTGAGCATTTTACAATAGGCTTTAACGTCATCCACGGATATGCGTCCGCCCTTGCCTGTGCCCGGCACTTGAGCGATATCAATGCCCAGCTCTCGCGCCAGCAAACGCACCGACGGAGCAGCAGGGATGTCTTTGCGAATGGGAAGAGAAACGCTTTTGGCCGCGTCATCCTGAGGAGCGCTTTTTGCGACGAAGGATCTTGAGGTGTCTTTAGATTCTTCGGCTTTCGCCTCAGAATGACTTGAAGGTTTAGAAACTGGCGCAGTGCTCGTGGCTGCAGCTGTGCCGCCTTCAATTTTAAAAATCGGCTGACCGATCTTCACCACGGTCCCTGCCTTAATCAAAATTTCTTTGATAAGCCCTTCGGAGGCCGAAGGGACTTCCAAAACAGCTTTGTCTGTTTCAATCTCCAAAATATTCTGTCCCTTTTTAAGGGTGTCTCCAACCTTAACTAAGATTTTGGTGACGGTGCCTTTTTCGACATTTTCACCTAAGGCAGGTAGGGTCATTTCTGAGATGCCGCCAGGAGTTGTTTGTTTGGCGGAAGGTGATTTACCTGGGGTGCTTTCACCTCCAGTGGTTGGATTGCTTGGCAACGGGCTGGGGGACACGTTTTGTTGTTCTTTTTGAACATGTCCCCCGGTCGGCGTAGCTTGAGAAGGCGTGGTTGTCCCCCCAGTTAACGTAAACACCGGCTGGCCAACCTTGACCACCGCGCCGTTCTTGATGAGGATATCGCCTATGACCCCGTCGGCATTGGAGGGGACATCCAAAACAGCCTTGTCCGTTTCCAGCTCAAGGATATTTTGTCCCTTTTTGATGGCATCTCCGGGCTTGACTAAAATTTTGGTCACCGTGCCCTGGGTGATATTCTCACCCAATTCCGGCAGCTTAAGTTCTGGCATAAGAGGCTTTCTTTATGAAATCATGGGGTTAAGCTTTTTGGGATCTATCTTAAGATCACCTTGAGCTTTGGACAATACATCATCGCCGATCTGTTTTTGTTCAAACAGGCTCGTAAGGGTGGCCCAGACAATATGCTTGGCATCCACTTCAAAGAAATCCCTCAGGGCTTCGCGGCTCTCGGAACGGCCGAACCCGTCAGTGCCAAGTACTCTGTATGGCCCCGGCACCCATTGGCGGATGGAATCACCCAAAACCTTCATATAATCCGAAGCGGAAATGAACACGCCTTTTTCATTTTGTAATATTTGCGTCACATAAGGCACGCGGGCCTTATTGCCGCCCAGCAGATTTTCACGCTCCACGTGCAGGGCTTCACGGCGCAGCTCATTGTAGCTGGTGGCTGACCAAACATCCGCAGACACGTTATATTTTTCTTCCAGGATCTTCTGTGCCTCCAGCACCTGGTTCATGATGGCCCCTGAACCTAATAAATGGGCTTTTAAATTCGAGGTCTTGGCCGACTTGCTTAAACGGTATAAGCCCTTGATAATGCCTTCCTTCACACCTTCCGGCATGGGCGGCATGGCATAATTTTCATTCCCGACGGAAATGTAATAAAACACGCTTTCCTGTTTTTCATACATGCGTTCAATGCCGTTGCGGATGATCACGGCGATTTCATAAGCAAAAGCCGGGTCATACGAGACCAGATTCGGCACGGTGGAAGTCAGCAGATGTGTATGGCCGTCCTGATGCTGCAGTCCCTCACCGTTTAACGTGGTGCGTCCTGATGTGGCGCCTACGAGAAATCCTTTGCAGCGCAGGTCACCGGCGGCCCAGACCAGATCACCCACGCGCTGAGGCCCGAACATGGAATAATAGGTGTAGAAGGGGATCATATTCAGGTTATGTGTGGCATAGGCGGTTCCGGCGGCAATAAAGGAAGAAATAGAGCCGGCTTCGTTAATGCCTTCTTCCAAAATTTGGCCGTCCTTGGCTTCCTTGTAATACATTAAGCTGTCGGCATCCACGGGTTCATAGAGTTGCCCCACGTGGGAATAAATGCCGCATTGACGGAAAAGGCCTTCCATACCAAAGGTGCGGGCCTCGTCAGGAATAATGGGGACAATCAGTTTACCGACGGCCTCATCCCGTAAAAGCTTGGAAAGCACGCGCACATAGGCCATGGTGGTTGAAACCGGGCGACCTTCGGTGCCTTTGTAAAATTCTTCGAAAATTTCTTCCGAAGGAGTTTTAAGCGGAGTCGTTTCAGTACGGCGTGAAGGCAATGCCCCGCCCAGGGCTTGACGGCGCTCGCGCAAATACTGCATCTCCGGTGAATCTTCCGCCGGGCGATAGAAAGGCGCTTTAGCTACTTCCGCGTCAGAGATGGGGATATTAAAACGGGTACGGAATTCTTTGAGTTCCTGCTCATTGAGCTTCTTTTGCTGATGGGTGATATTCTTGCCTTCGCCGGATTCACCCAGGCCGTAGCCTTTGATGGTCTTACATAATATAACTGACGGAGCGCCTTTGTATTCCACCGCCGCTTTATAGCCGGCGTAAACTTTTTCCGGGTCATGGCCGCCGCGTTTCATAATGCGGATTTGTTCATCGGATAAATGCGCGGCCATCTCCTGCAGGCGCGGATCAGTGCCAAAGAACCTTTCGCGGATATAGCTTCCGGGAGAAACGGAATATTTTTGGTATTCACCGTCAACGACTTCGCCCATACGGCGGGCCAGCAATCCTTCAGTATCCTTCTCTAATAAGGCGTCCCAATCTTCGCCCCAGATGACCTTGATCACATTCCAGCCGGCACCGCGGAAGAGCGCTTCCAGTTCCTGAATGATCTTGCCATTGCCGCGCACCGGACCATCCAGGCGCTGCAGGTTGCAGTTGATCACGAAAATCAAATTGTCCAGCTTTTCACGGGAGGCCATGGTCAAAGCGCCCAAGGATTCCGGCTCATCAGATTCTCCATCGCCCATATAAACCCAGACCTTGGCATCATCCTTGGGTTTAAGGCCGCGGTCTTCCAGATAACGGTTAAAGCGGGCCTGATAAATACCCATGATTGGGGCCAAGCCCATGGACACGGTTGGGAATTGCCAGAAACTGGGCATCAGCCACGGATGAGGATAGGAGGACAATCCGCCGCCCTGGGCCAATTCCCGACGGAAATTACATAAATTGGTTTCACTTAAGCGGCCTTCCAAAAACGCGCGGGAATAGATGCCGGGTGAGGCATGGCCCTGGAAATAAACCAGATCACCATTGAAATTATCGGTGCGGCCGCGGAAGAAGTGATTGAAGCCCACTTCATAAAGCGTTGCCGAGGAGGCATAGGTTGAAATATGTCCGCCCACACCATCGGCTATTTTATTGGCACGTACCACCATGGCCATGGCGTTCCAGCGCACGATGGATTTGATCCGGCGCTCCAAGTCACGGTTGCCGGGAAAAGCCGGTTGCTTTTCTTTGGGTATGGTATTGATGTAGGGCGTATTATAGGTAAACGGAAGCGTGACGCCTGATTCCTGGGCCCTGATCTGCAACTGCTGCAGAAGATATTGGACCCGGTCAGGGGTGCCGCTGTTTAAGACATAATCCAGGGAAGCCAGCCATTCCTTCAGTTCAATTTCATCCATCGCTGCGGTTTTCTTTACATTAACATCATCACTCATAAAAACCTCTTGTTATTTCATGTGGTTTTGGACCGTTTCCCATTATAAATTTATCATGGGGAAACGGTCCAAGAGAATTCTGGTGCCGGAGGAGAGATTTGAACTCTCAAGGCTTTCGCCATACGCTTCTGAGACGTACGCGTATACCAATTCCGCCACCCCGGCAAATTTTCGAATCCTCAGTAAAAGGCCCTGTTTCTTCGACTTCGTAAGGTTTTTAGTATAGCGGCATGAAATAAGGCTGTCAAGTAACCCTCGATCTGATATAATTCCCGAATGCCAATTAGCTTCCAAACATCTGTCACTGCCGTTGCCCAGATCTTTGCCATGGGCGCCATGGGTTATTATCTGGTGCGTGCTGGGGTCATTAAGGAGCCGGGTTTGCAGCTTTTATCCCATTTAAGTGTGAATATCTTCTTTCCTTTGTTTATTTTCTATCAGATCATCAAGAATTTTGACGCCGCCCATATCCCGTTTTGGTGGGCTTTGCCTTTGGTTAATGTCAGCCTGGTGTTAACCGGGCTTTTGGTTGCCTCCCTAGTTACCTTTCGCCATTCAAAAGTCGTGACAGGCACGACTTTTAGAGATAAGTTTATGGCGGTCTCGGCTTTGCATAACGCCGGCTATATCCCGCTTTTGCTCATTATGTCATTACCTTTGGGCGGTTGGGCAGCCAAGATTTATCCTTGCATCATCCTGTCTATCATCGGTTTTGATTCTTGCTTATGGTCCATAGGCGTTTGGCTGATGACCAAGGAAAAAGCAAAAAAAGGTGACAGGTACCTTTTTTTAAAAAGGATGATTAATCCGCCGCTGGTCAGCATGGCTTCAGCCTTGATCATTGCTTTGACCTTGGGCCCCGGTGCTGTGCCGGAGATTATTCTAAAGCCTATTAAGATCCTGGGTGATGCGGCGATGGCCATGGCCATGATTGTCATCGGAGGGAATCTGAGTTTAGCCACTCTCTCCAAGATAGCTTGGCCGCAGGTATCAGGAGTGATTTTACTAAAGCTTATTGTCCTACCCTTGATAACACTGCTGGTTTTGTCGCTCTTAAAATTGAATCCTTTGCTGAGTTTCGTGGCCATGATCCAGGCGTGCATGCCAAGCTCCATTACGCTTTCCATCATTGGCCGCAATTATGAGACTGACAACCAGGATTTTGTGAATCAGAGCATTTTTGGGACGCATTTGCTGAGCATGTTGACTATTCCCGTATTTCTGGGACTTTACGGAAAGCTTAACGGTTAAATGACCACCATCGCCACCAACAAAAAAGCCTATCACAATTACCATTTGCAAGATAAATGGGAATGCGGCCTTGCCTTAAGCGGTGGGGAGGTCAAGTCTTTGCGTGCCGGGGGAGCGAGCTTCACCGATGCCTTTTGCCATATCGATAAAGGAGAGCTTTTTCTCTATAATCTGCATATCCAGCCCTATGAGCAAGCTTCCTATTTGAACGAGGCTCCGGACCGTCCGCGCAAACTGCTGGTGCATGCCAAGGAACTGGAGCGCATGAACGGGCATTTGACCCGTCAGGGCCTGACGCTTATTCCTACCAAGCTTTATTTTAACAAGCGCGGCTGGGCCAAGGTGGAAATTGCCGTGGGCCAGGGCAAGAAACTCTACGATAAGCGGGAAGATATTAAAAAACGTGAAGTTAAACGAGAAATAGACCGATCGATAAAAATAAAACGGTAGCTGATTTCTCCGTCGACAAAACTAGATTGACATTTTTTTATAGTCAGTTATACTTAAAACAGGTACGGAGAAGTGACAATTTTGTTGACGCCGAAATTAGCCTATTTGGCATCCCACTTTGCAGTGGAGATAAGAGGACGCAGGACGGGCACCCTCTCAGCAAAATTCATAACTTCTCCTTTTTTCGTTCTTTTACATGGGGGTGATTTGGTTTCGACTTGTTTCAGTCGGGTATAGGTCGCGTGTCGAGGAAGCTTGTTGGCCTCGTTAATCACTCAAGCACAAATCAAACGCTAACGCTAAAACGTTGACGTTCGGTGATTTCACCGCTCAGACACAAGGTCCTGCAATGCCGGAAGGTGTTGCAGCTCCCATGCCTGTCGGTGCTTTCGCCGGCTAAGCCTTAGTTACACTGTAACTAAGCCCGTTTACCGGCAACGCCTGCTAGTCGTATAAACGGTCATTCAGCAGGCTTAGCTTCCATGTTCGCCTTCAGCATGGGGGCAAGATCTTAGAGGGCTGGTCCCAAAGCAATCCTGTTTGCCGGAGTGTGAGGGACGAGACTTAAAAGACAAACTACACATGTAGACGCTTATATCACGAGAATCAAGGACGGCGGTTCGATCCCGCCCACCTCCACCATTGACTTTAAAAACCGTGAGCCGAAGGAAGACGAAAAATGCTTACGGTTTTTCTTTTTATGTTGTATCATGGGCAATTATGTCAGCAAAGTTAAAGCAAAAAATTGAGAAGAGAAAAGCTGTTATCGCGGTCATCGGCTTAGGTTACGTCGGCCTTCCTTTGGCCGTGGCCTTTGCGGAAAAAAGATTCCGAGTGCTGGGCATTGATACCGATGCCCAAAGGGTGCAGCGCCTTAAAAGTTTAAAAAGCTACATTACGGATATTCCCAGCAGCCTCTTAAGTAAGGTTGTTAAAGCCAAGCATTTTGACGCTTCAACGGATTTTGAGCGCTTACGTGAAGCGGATGTGGTTATCATCTGCGTGCCCACACCCTTAAAGCGCAAATACACCCCGGATATTTCCTTTATCGTCAGTGCCGTTAAAAGCATCACCAAATTTCTGCGCAAGGATATGCTGGTGATCCTGGAAAGCACCACCTATCCGGGAACCACCGACGAGCTTATCAAGCCAGAATTGGAAAAAAGCGGCCTTAAAGCCGGCCGGGATTTTCATGTGGCGTTCTCGCCGGAACGCATTGACCCGGGCAATAAGAATTTTGAGGTCACCAAGATCCCCAAGGTGGTGGGTGGTTTAACCGAAGAATGCACGAGCCTAACGGGCCTTTTGTACCGCCAGATCATCCCGCACGTGCATCTGGTTTCGTCCTGTAAATCCGCGGAGATGACCAAGCTCCTGGAAAATTCTTTTCGTATCGTTAATATCGGCTGGATCAATGAGATCGCCCAAATGTGCCACGCATTGGGCATTAATGTTTGGGAAGTGATTGACGCGGCCAAGACCAAGCCTTTTGGTTTTATGCCGTTTTATCCGGGCTTAGGTGTGGGAGGCCATTGCATCCCCGAAGACCCGCTGTATCTATATTGGAAGGCCAAGCATTTTGATTTTAGCTGTAAATTCATTAAGCTTGCCGCGGACACCAATTCCAACATGCCGCAATATGCCGTGGGGCGTCTGAGAAAATTATTGGGTAACTCCCTTAAGAATAAAAAATTGCTGGTCTTGGGCGTGACCTATAAAAAGGACGTTAAGGATCTTCGGAAATCCCCGTCGATAAGATTAATCGAACTTTTAAAGAAACAGGCCCGCGTGGATTATTATGATCCGCTCATTCCTTATCTTAAAATCGACGGACTGGATCTTAAAGCCGTTGATTTGACGGCTCAAGGCCTCAGGCGCTACGATGCCGTGGTGATTGCTGTTGATCATACGGCCGTTGATTATGATCTCATCCTTAAAAACGCGCGTTTGATCTTTGATACCAGAAACGTATACAAAAACAAAAGTGCTAAAGAGTTGGTGAGGCTATGAACATTAAGGTCATGAGGAATATCCATCTTTATCTGGGCGTGTTTTTCGCGCCAATGCTTTTGTTCTTCCTTATTAGCGGCTGCTGGCAGACCTTTAATTTGCACGAAGCCAGCGATGATGGCACGTACAAGCCGCCGGCCATTATCAAATCGCTTTCATCTGTTCATAAGGACCAGCGATGGGCGGACAGAAGAGTCAAGCCTAAATCATCGGTGCCTTTCCAGTGGCTGGTTTTTTTGATGACGATCGGGCTTTTGACTACCACTATATTAGGCATTGTGATGGCCTTTAAATACACCAGGCCCTGGCTGGTCTGGTTCTGTTTATTTTTAGGGGTCTCTATTCCTTGTTTTCTCATCTGGTTTGCCCGGCAACAAAGCCTTTGATTCTTTATTCTTGACAAAATGAAACGATTAATTAAACTAAGTCAGTTGATGACGTAATTTAAGAATTCGGAATTTTTGTCCTAAAATTTTCCCTTAGAAAGAAGAAAAAGGGATTTTTTTGTCAAAATAAATAAGTCGAAAAGAAACGTAGTTTATGAAAAAATCCAGGAAGAAAGTCGACGAGATCGAAGGGACAGAACAGGCCATTGAATCAATACTGCCGGATCAGGGCAGCCTTCTTCCGGCAAAATCGAAGGGGTTGATCAATGTCATCCTGGGCCTGTTGGTTCTTGGTATCCTTGCCGTTCTGGTTTGGCAGGGGGTGACCGCTGCCGGCAATCCTGATCCCACCGTTGGTCATCTTAATAAATTCGCCGTGGTCATGGACACCGGCATTTTAGTTTTCCGGGAAGGGCTGGAAGCCATCCTGGTGCTCGCCGCCTTAACAGCCAGTCTGGTCCGCACGTCCCAAGGCTATTGGAAGCCGGTCACCTTGGGAGCCGGCCTTTCATTTTTGGCCACGGTGGCGACCTGGTTCATTGTAGTTGGCGTCATCTCCAGCATTAATGCTCCGGAATTGGACATTCAGGCGGCCACTGGTTTGTTGGCGATTGTCGTCCTGTTGGTGGTCATGAACTGGTTTTTCCATAAAATTTACTGGACCGGCTGGATTGCGCATCATAATCAGCGCAAACAGGAAATCATCGACGGTTCCAAGCCGGTTTCCGTGGTCTTTAAGGGGCTTGTCCTTATCGGATTTACCTCGGTTTACCGGGAAGGTTTTGAAGTTGTTTTATTTCTCCAAAGCCTGCGGCTAAAAGCAGGGACGTCGGTTGTGCTCGAAGGTGTTTTGATCGGGCTGCTGTTGACAGCCATGGTGGCGGTGATCACCTTTATTGCCCATCATAAACTGCCTTATCTCAAAATGCTCGTGTTGACAGGCATTATGTTGGGCATGGTCCTGGTGGTCATGGTGGGGGAGAGCGTGCAGGAAATGCAGCAGGCCAATTGGCTGCATACCACCAACGTTAATATCAATATGCCGGATTGGTTGAATACCTGGTTTGCGATTTATCCATCCGCGGAAAGCCTGTGGTCCCAATTCTTTTCTATTCTCCTGGTGATTGGTTCTTATTTGGTCTCGCAGTATTTGAGCGTTTGGCGTCCGCGTCGACGATCCAGAGCGCGTAATTAATCTATAAACAAAATAAATGTTGACAAAACATCAACATTCTGCCATACTCTCTTCTAAGTGTTCCCCCAACACGTAAGTAGCATTTAATCAATTCCCCCAAACGCAGGTTTCCTTCCATGAAAAAATTAATCGCATTTATTTTTTTCACGTCAATGTTTTTGTCTCTGGCGCAGGCCGAAATCAAAGACTATGTCTACGACGGTAAGGAAATTTACGTGCGGGTCAAGAAAGACCATTTAACGACCATTATTTTTCCCGAACCCATTGACGGCGTGATCCGTGGTTTTGGAGCGGATGCCTATGTCATTGAGCGTGCTGACAAGGGCGTCTCTACACTAATACTAATGCCCACCGGTGAGGAAGCAGCTGAAATGACCGTCAGCGGTATCTCGGGTGAGGACTACGTGCTTCGATGCGTGGCCAACGATAATTTTTATACCAAATTGATTATTCGTCGGATATCAACCGGCGTCATCGCCAAAATCGAAGCCTTTCCGCAAGCCGCTATCCTGCCAATCACACCAACCCAACAGCAAGGGGGGCCGTCGCCTGTTGGCGCACAGCCCCCTGATCTTCCGCCGCAGTTAAATTTAAAAATAACACTTAAAGGGAACGATCTGCCTTTGAAAATCTATCTCGATACCATTTCCCGTGCCAGTGGATACAACGTCATTACCACTCCGGAAATCGATTCCCAAAAGACCTCTATTAATTTAGAAAATATCGAGGTTTGGAGGGCATTGAAAAGTTTACTTTATCCTTTTGGGTACGGATTTAAAATTAGTAAGGATGATCTTATCATCAGTGAAATAGAAACCCGCATCTACACCATCAAATCCCTGCCCGTGGAGCAGTCTTTTTCCGATTCGACTTCCAACGAATCGTTCGCTAATAACCAGAATAACAATAGTACGGCCAATAGTAATCAGCAGCAAAACCAGGATATCAAAGTCGGTTCAGAAATTTATTATGAAAACACGGCTTCAAAATTATCTCTTTGGACGGATGTAGAAAACAATATCAAAGCGGTCTTAACCCCCAAGATTGGAACCTACTCTATTAATAGAACCAACGGCATGATCATTGTCACGGACAAGCCGGGTGTGCTGGATCAGGTAGGGGATATTATATCAGCCATCAATGACAATTTGGCAAAGCAGCAAAGTTTTCAAATAGAGATCTATGAAGTGATGCTGAGTGATTCAAGAGAGACCGGCATTGATTGGAACTTACTTATCCAGAATATGCGGGGCTTGGCCAACATCACTTCAGCCACCAATTTTGCTTCATCCGGATTTTTGGGTGGGCAGTTATTCAGTTTATCCGCCTCAGCACCGAACCCTCAGAGCGGCACGAGTCAGGGTGGAGTGAATATGGTGGTCAAAGCTTTGGAGAGCCAAGGTGATGTGCGCGTGGTTTCTAAGCCCTCGATCACGGTCACCAACATGTATCCGGCCATCATCCAGGCCGTTACCAGCGTACCTTATATATCCGGAACGGGCTCAACCATCGCGGATAATGTGAGCCAAAGCAATGTGACAACTTCCCAGGTCTCAGATGGTCTTACCATGCGTTTGCAAGCCAAGATCGACGAACAAAAAACAATCTTAAATATCTCAGTCGTGGAAAATACCCTGGATTCTATGACCAATGTGCCTGTGGGCAGCGGCCTGACCATTCAGGAACCTCAGGTTTCGACCAAATCCATTACCACCAATGTGGAAATCCAGGATTCCAAGACCTTGATTTTGGGAGGATTAATCAGCGATACCAGAAAAAGTTCAATGCAAGGCATTCCCGTGCTTTCCAAGATCCCGTTTTTAGGAAATGCCTTTCAATACAAGGATAAATCCAATGAGAGGGATGAACTGGTGATTTTCATAAGTCCAACTAGAACGATTAAAAATGAATTACCTATTATTTAACAATGAGATTTTACTGAGCGACGGGACCAAGCTCACCCGCATCCAAAAGGGCCCTCATTTGTCCCACGCCCTTGATCCGGTCAATGAAGCCCATCTTTGCGTTGTTGATGTTGATGTTCTTATCGCTTCGGCCTCAGAGAATGCCCTTGATAAGAAAGACGGCATTTTGGCCAAGAAATTCAGCGCTACCTACGAGGGTGAGTATGTCCTTCAGGATGAAAAGATCGGCAATAATCTTTTTCAAGTCATCGGTATAAGGTCAGATAAGGTCAAGGAAGTCTATTCCCTGATTCCGAGTGAAAAGATCAAGACCTTTGTCCCATATGCCGTAGCCCTGCGCCGCCTTTTGGAGCTCCGTCATACGGAGATGAGCAAACCAATTGTTTTTGTGGATGATTTGGGAGCTCAAGAGAAATTGATAACGGTTTTTGAGGGTTTGAAATTCAGCCGCACCAGGACTATATTCGCTAATCAAGCCCAGCAGATCCTGCCTGAAATCAAACGTTCGGCCATTAATTTTGAAAAGAAATTGGGCGATCAAAAAGATCAATCCATTGAAGGGTTCACGGTTGTCACAAATAATGCGACACTCGGAGCCCAAATCAGGGAAATAGAAAATGCTTTGAGCGTTGAGGTTTTGGATGACGAATTTCCGGCGCTGGAAGGTCTGATGGCCGGTGGTTTTAATTTAAAATATGTTTTACCAGAGGAGATCATTAAGAAGCGTAAGGGTCAGGAGCGCAAAAAGCAAACCCGAAGTTTTTTGGCAGGAGGCCTGGTGCTTGCCGCGGCCATGTTTTTCTATATTTATGGACAGGTTCATTTGGGATTTCTTAAAGCATCTCTTCTGCGGGAAGAGGCCAGCCATTTTTTGCTGATCCATGAATTAAACGACCTTGACCCTTTTGTTTACCGGCAAGCGCTTAAAAAACAAAAAGCCGCTAATTACGCGCTTGTCTTTTTGAAAGTTTCAGACTCCATCCCTGACACCTATGAAACTTACTCTTTTCGTTTAAGTTTCGCCCCACAGCATTGGATCCTTGAAGAGTATCTGTACACGCCCATTGACGGGCTTTATGAAAATATTGAGCCCCGGGGAGTGCTTAAAGGCGCTTTTATCAAGGATTTCTGGGTGAATAACCGGCCCGGAAAATTCCTGAGAATGGAAATATGAATAAGGCCATCATTTCAGTTTCAGTGCTGATAGCCCTTCTGTTGATCAATTTCGGGGCCTCTTTTCATCGTCAGGCCTCAGAGGTCAATGAGGAAATAAAAAAAACCACTCAAGAGAATTCGGAATTGACACAGGAGATAAAACAAAAAGAGAGCCTTGGTAGAAGCGCGCCACTAAGCATGACCAGGGCCTTTAATGCCTTGGTCAATCAGATGCATATGATCGAAGCTTATGGAGGTACTAGCATGGAACTTTCATTTGTCACGAAAGGTGATAAGAACAGCCTGGATGAGTATTTCACGGATTCTGTTTTTCAGAACGTGAAGTCATTGCCGGTAGTTTTAAAGATTAATAAATATTCGGATCAAACAGACACGATTTCCGTGCTTGATGATGTGCATCAATTAGAGAGCAGGACGGATTTCAAAGTCAGGGAAATCACCGATGAACATGATGTTTTACAAGTCAAAGGAGATCTTTATGGCATTTAACCAAAATCCCCCGTACAGATCCGGGATCTGTACGGGGGCAGTTCTTGTCATCGCACTTACAATCCCTGTTTTATCTGTTGAAAAGTCCTGGGCCGTTGATGACCAACAGATCATTTTACCTCAGCCTTCCATGGTCGACGACACGGATGAAACATTGAAACGGATCACCGAGGACATGGAACGGGACCGTCAGCAGCAAAGGCGCATCAAGGAATTAAAAATGCAGAAAGAAGAAACAGATTTGGAATTGGAAGAACAAAAAGCGCTCTGCGAGTTGATGAAATTCAAAAAGGACAATATGGCCACGGTCAGTGACAGAGATGCCGGCGCCAATATGGACATCAAGATTGTTTATTTGGGAGGGACTGACGCACAAAAAGAGGCGATTTTATCGATCAATGGCACTAATTATTTTGTGAAAGATAAAGAATCGCCGCTTAAAAATATGCGGGTGCAATCCATCACGGACGATAGTGTCACCATTCATTTTCTTTCTCCTGACAGCATAAGCACCTATCAATTCAAATCGGAATAATATGCCCAAATTTGGCGAATTGCTCCTTAATCATCGTTTTATCACCAGCGAAGAGCTCAATTTATGCCTGCAAACCCAAAAGCATAGCCCCAAGGAGCGTCTGGGTTCCATTTTAAAACACTACAATTTCATCGACGATACCAAGATCGCCCGATTATTGTCTAAAGAAATAGGCTGGAGTTTATTTACCGGGGAATACGTCCCTGACACCCAGATCATCCAAAAGATAGGCCTGGATTTTTTTTGCAAGCATCAAATTTATCCGGCTAAAAACGGTCTTCAGACCGTTTTAGTAGTGGCCTATGTGGATAACGTCGATGTTACGGATTATCTTAAAAGTTTTCTGGCCCTGGACAGGGAAGACAAAGAGCTATTTGCCATTGGCAATGAAAAAGATGTTAAAAATGCCCTGGATTTTCTCGTACTGGAAGAAACCCGTCAAAAGATGGGGTTAAGCATTTTAGCAATCAACGGCGATGAAGAGGATAAGCTCAGGCAGTGGCTGGACCGTGTCATTGATCAAGCCATTATCACCCAGTCCACGGACATCCACATCGAACCTGCCGTCAATTGCGTTGAGGTCAGATTCAGGATCGACGGGATCCTGAAATTTATTTGCTGCGTTGAAAGCCGTCACATGAAGCCGATTGCCAATATTATTTTGAACCGTTGCCATGCCAATCCGGGAGAATACAGATTCCAGGATGGCAGTTTCAGTCACGCATTTAAAGAAAGTCATCGCAGTTTTGACATCCGGTTTTCTCAGGTCCCCAGCAACCATGGTCCGGCCATTGTCTTAAGGTTGCATGATAAGGTCAGGGCGTCCATTCCCTTGAAAAGTCTCGGGTTTTCAGAGCAGAACTGGAAATTGATCCATCAAGTACTCAAAAAACCCCATGGCATTATCCTGGTCACTGGTCCTACAGGCTGCGGTAAATCAACGACACTTTATGGCATGTTGAATCACATCAAAACCATTGAGAAGAAGATCCTTACCATTGAAGATCCCATTGAGATCAATCATTCCCTGATGACCCAATTGCAGATCAATCATGCCCAGGAGGTGAGTTTTGCCAGGGCTATCCGGGCTTTTTTGCGCCATGATCCGGACATTATCCTCATCGGGGAGATACGAGACAAGGAAACCGCGCAAGAGGCTGTCCGGGCCGCCATTACCGGGCATCAGGTGTTCTCAACGCTCCATACCAACGGCCCCATTGAGGCGCTTTTAAGGCTTAAGGATCTTGGCATTGAGCCTATCAATATCGCCACCTCGCTGCTGGCCGTGATCTCCCAGCGGCTGGTCAGAAAACTCTGTCAGTATTGTAAAAAGGACGGGCCCCGAGGCTGTCCCAAATGCAATAACGGTTATTGGGGAAGGACCGTTGTTGCCGAGGTGATGATCATTGATGAGGCTCTTAAAGATTTAATCGGCAAAGACCGCTTAGGCGACATTTTTTCCTTGTTAAAAGAAAAAGGGCATTTGACCATGATGGACAATGCCTCGGATTTGATCAGCGGTGGAATAACATCTCTGGAAGAAGCCGTGCGCGTCTTGGGGTAAATATGCATTGGAAGGTGAACGTGCTTACAAAAACAGGGAAAGAACTCAACCTTAGCGTGGAGGGACGACGGGATTTTATCCTCTCCAATCTTGAAGAGGATCATTTAACGGTCATCAGCATGGCCCCGGACGTAAAAGCAAGCATCCAAAAGCTTATTCATCAAGGACCGCTTTCCTATGCGCTTTTAAGTTCGTTTTTTATCGACTTTGCCAGAATGCTGCAAAGCGGCTTGTCTGCTTATGAAACCATCAAGACCCTTTCAGAAACAAATCCTGATCCCAGGGTCAAGATGGCGTTAGACAGGATTTGCACCGGGCTCAATGATGGGTATTCGCTGAGATCTTCCTTCGATAGTGCCAGGATATTCCCCAAAATCGCCGGTATTTCTCTGGATGCAGCCGAGAGAAGCGGTCATGTGCCTGAAATTTGCGGCAAGCTGGGGGAATACTTTGAATATTTGAATGAGAATAATCATCAGATCATCAGTGCCTTGATCTATCCTGTCTGCGTTTTCATCGCCCTGACTGTCGCGGCCGTGGTCATTTCCGTGAATCTTATACCGCAATTAGGTTTTCTGATGACTCCTGAGCAAATGAACGGAATGTCCATGAAGCTTTTGTTAGCCTACGCCCATTTGATGAAAAACTATTGGTTTTGGGCGATCATTTCCTTGGGGCTCTTCTTTGCCGGACTTTGGTACACGTGGCATTTGTACAAAGAAAGAGCCATGAAGTATATCTTGAAGGTCCCAGTCGTGGGTATTGTTTTAAAAGAAGTCGCGTTCACCCATCTATTTTTGAATTTATTTGTCTACATTAAAAGCGGTATCGGCATCACAGAAGCCTTGACCAATATTCATGGAGCGCAAGAGACCTTCTTGACCTATAAGCTCATTGAGATCAGATGCCGCGTCAATGACGGCCTGACGCTGGGCGAGGCTTTTGAGAGGGACGCGTTTTTTCCATCGTACATTGTGCAAAGCCTTAAGAAAGGTGAAGAAACCGGCCGCAGGAGTGAATATCTTTTTGAAATTTATAAGTATTACGACTCGAAATCAAAAGCTTCGATCAAGGCCGCCATCAAGCTGATCAATCCGTTTTTAATGAGCGTGGCTTTCGCGTTCGCGGGATTGATCGCGTCCTTCTATGTTTTGATTTACAGGAACATGGGCACTATGGGCGCAGGCATTTATCATTAATAACCATCCCAACACCGGGTGTTGGGATGGTCAATACAAAAGGAGAGGTATGAAACGCAAATTCCAAAATAGAAAAGGTTTCACTATCATTGAGCTTACGATCGTCATGATCGTCATCGCCGCGATTCTATCAGCGGTATTGTTCTCAGGGCAAAGCGTTGCCAATACCAGTAAGATCACCAGCGCCCTCTCGAGCATCAAAGCGCTTCAAACGGCCGCGGTCAATTATTTTAACAACAACGGTGGAAGTTACGCGAATATTTCCATCGCAAATTTAGCGGCGGGGAATTATTTGCCGGCGAATTTTACATCGGGTGCCGGAACCAATCCATGGAGCGGGGACATTGACGTTGCCCCTGATACCAACGCTGCCTACTTTGATGTTGCCTTCACCAATGTTCCCGCCGCGGCTTCGAATCTTTTGACAACGGCTGTGACCAAGCTGGCCCAAACAGCGCCGGTGTATACGGCCAAAACTTCAACATGGACCGCTGCCTTCTAAATAATAGAGGATTTTCCCTGCTCGAGTGGGTATGCGTGATGCTGGCCATGGCTGGTATTTTGGCCATGGTCATGTCCGGTATCATGCAGCGTGTGCAAAATGCCCAATTCGGGAAAACCGTGCAGGAGATGAAGTCCATTGCCCAGGCCTCCATCAATTTCTATGTGGCCCAGGGCATTTGTCCAACCGGTATTAATCAATTGGCTCCTTTGTATATGCCGCAGGCGGTATTAACCAGTCCCTTTAACAGCGCTTATCAATTAAGCTGCACGGGAAATTTGATATCGGTGTCGGATTCCGTCCCAGCGGGCCTTGCGCAGAAAAATCCTCAGGGCCCTTTATTGCAGGTTAGTAGCTCTGGCGGCCAGGATAATATCACCATCACCCAAAGCCTGCCGTATTCTTTTACGGCACGTTTGTTATATGACAAAAAATATTTATACAATGGATCATAAGGGTTTTAGTTTGCTCGAGATGTCCTGCGTGCTGATCGTCATGTCGATCTTGGCATCGGCCGCTATCCCGGCGCTGACACAATCGTTTTTCGAGAAAGCCGGGGAGAAGGTGAGTTTGGATATCTCGGCCATCGAAGAAGGTGCGCGCGCCTATTTTGTTGCCAACGGGTCGTGGCCGGCTTCAATCAATGTTTTAGAGGCAGGGAGCTTTTTACCGGCAACGTGGAATGCCCTTAATCCATTCGGGAACGCATACACAACTTCGGTCAACGGCTCCGTTTTTTCCGTCAGTACCCAGGTGATCAACGGCACGCAAACCGCGATAACCAACCGCCTGCCGGTAAGCTCTGCCAATGGATTGGTGGTCACCAGCAGCATCCCGCCGCCGGGGGCGTCATCCACGGGTTTTGGCCCTTGGCAAGCCATTAATTTTAATACCGCTTATCAGGCTCCAACAGACGGCATTATTGAAGGCAGTGTTTATTTCCAGGCAGGTATCAGCGGTGTTCAGCAGTCTTCAGCCAATTATTATTCTTCGTCTTCCTTGCAAAATCTTCTGAGCAGTCCAACAGTATCCATACCATTGTACTTTTTCGTTGCAGCGGGCAGCACCACGCGCGAATGGCAGGCTTTCAGTTTTCATGTCAGAAAAGGGGACTGGTACGAAATGCTTTTGACCGGCGGCCCCGAGCAGGGCGGCCCCTTGTTTTTTCTGCCTTCCGGTATATAAAAAATTTATATCAGTATTAAGTTTTCGTGTTCTTTGTAAGATTATTGATTTGAATAGGTTATGGATTTTGTTTAAGGGTCTAAAAATTTGCCTCCCCTGAGAGGGCATGTTACTCTTTTTTATAAATTCTCTAGGGAGGCAAAAAGTGTTTTTCAGGCGTTTTATCATTTTGGCCACTTTAACCGGCTTTGTCCTTTCATCGGTGTATCCGGTGCAAAAGGCCTATGCTGCTTCTTTGGATTTGCCCCAGCCCGGGAGCATGGTGAATCTAAGCCCTGCCTATCAGCCGGTGTTGATCAAGGGCTTGAAGGTCCATCCTGAAAATCCCTTCCTGTTTGATTTTATTTTGGATCCCGGTAATTCCCATGCTGCCATCAAACCTGAGGCCACCCGTTTGATTAAATACTTCCTGGCTTCTTTAACCATCCCTGAGAAAGATCTCTGGGTTAATCTCAGCCCTTATGAAAAAGACCGCATCATCCCATCTAATCTGGGGCAGACCCAGATGGGGGAAGACATGCTGGCAGAGGATTACATCCTTAAACAATTGACAGCTTCATTGATTTATCCGGAGAAGAATCTGGGAAGAACATTTTGGGATGAAGTGTATACAAAAGCTCAAAGGATGTATGGGACAACGCAGATACCGTTGAACACCTTTAACAAGGTGTGGATAGTGGCGGACAAGGCGGATGTGTATGAGAGAGGCAATGTGGCCTATGTGGTGGGAGCGCATTTGAAGGTAATGCTGGAAGAAGATTATTTATCTTTGCAAAAACACCATGGCCAACCGGCATCAGTAGAAAAAATGTCTGACACTTTTTCTAATGTAAGCTCTCAAATCATCCGTCAAATCATTCTTCCCCTAATCGAGAAAGAAGTCAACGAAGGTAAAAACTTCGCGAACTTAAGGCAGATGTTTTACAGCATGATCCTGGCTTCGTGGTACAAGATGGCGCTCAAAGATGCCTTGCTTACTCAAATTTACGGAAATCAATCAAAGGTGAAGGTAGGGATCAATCAAAGAGACCCCAAGGCCAATGAAGCCATTTTCCAACGGTATCTGCAAGCTTATAAGAAGGGCGTATTTAATTATATCAAGGAAGATATCAATGAGGCTACCAACGAGAGATTGCCAAGAAAATATTTTTCCGGTGGGGAACAGATGTGGCCGAAAGGATTGAGTCATGCTCAAATCGTACCGGCGATGCCCAAAGATGAAAGCATCCCTGATAATGCTGTGATCGTTGAGATCAAGGCCATGCCTCAAAAATTGGTTGCAGTCAATGCCGGGATGAAATCACCCAGGCCGATTTTGAATGGATTTAGTATTGTTAATCAGTTGCTTAAATCAATGGCATTTAAAGGAACATTCCCTGATTTTCGTTGGGAACCTGAGCCCGCAAGAAACGGATCAGTAAAAGTTTTTCTCACAGGGACATCTACTTTTGGCTCGTCTTTAAACTTAAGGATAGAAGGGGCATTACGGGAGCTTCAATTCGATTATGGTCGAATGATCGCTTTGGTATCGGATACTGATATCATCGACAGGTCGACCTTGAGGGAAATCGTAGATGATAAAGGTAAGAAATGGTTTAATATTCAATTCGAAAAAGCAAAATTGGAGCATCTTTCTCCTGCAACAGAATACCATTTGGCTTTTTTGGATCAATCCGGCCGGATTATCCCTTCTGCAGGCAGCAATGCCATGACGACAAAAATCCCTGCATCATCGAAACTTGATGCGGCGCTGGTAAGCCAATCACCGGTTCTGGGGGATATTTTGCGCCCCTTTGATCATCATGTTGATGGAATAAGTTCTCCGGAGTATCTGGTGTCAGTTGCCAAATTGGGCCTGGAACATCAGCAGATCCCTGCTTTTCTTTCTAGAGAAGATCAATTTAAGATAGTTCTGGAAGCAGGGGTAAGATCAAATACCTCTGTTGCCCTGCGGTCAGCGTTGGCGATCTTAGAGCTGGAATACGATCTAAGCGGCTATCTTAATATCCCTGTCCCCGGAAACATTTTTGATCATCGCATCCGGCAGCAGGCGCTTGAAGTGCTTGAGCAATATTTGGTATATTTGGAAACAGGCCATGGTCTCTATTTAAGTGAAGTCAGAAATGATCTGATCCTGTGGCTTCTGGAACATCCGGGGGCCGCTGATCTTTCCACGGATGAAAATTTTAAGAGGGCGGTGCACGGTGCCTTTGTTTTCTTCGAAGAAGATTTTACCGATTATTTTGTCGGAGCATCAAAAAGCAAGACCGCCCTTGCCGGTGATTATCTGCAAATGCTTAAGATGGCCGGCACGATGATGAAATGGCAGAATAATGCCTTTGTTAACAGGTTTTTGGAATTGGCTATCAGCGATCGCCATGAATTCTACGGCCAACGGCTACGGCCGCTTTTGATCAGTGGTCTGGATGCCGGCAGACCGGGCCGGATCACCGAAGCGCAGGCTATCGCGGCTTCAGCCATTTGGGATGACAGAACGCAAATTTTTGAAGCCGCGACAAGGCGTGACGCGGATGAGCTTCTGGCCAGAGCTTTGCAACATGCTGATATTCCTGTCCGTTTAATGATTGTGAAAGCCCTTCTGGATCATGATGATACTTCCCGCAATGCCCGCGAGATCCGCATGAGCAAGGTGGATGAGCAGATCAGAAGGTTAATGGGAAGGGAATATGTGGTTGAGGTTAACAGAGCCGTCCACGAGGCAGAAGAGATCAAGGCTGTTTCCATGGACGGAGATCACTTTGATCATATCATCGTGAGAATGGGCAGCAACTATCAAGCTCTTTTAGATCAATATCATTTTCAGTTGGAAACCGGTAACAGCCCCTTACGTCACGATCAGATTGAGATCAGTTTGAGGGGCCGTACTTACCGGATCAGGACGGATGACTTAAAATTTTTTATTGCCGATGCCCTGGCGCATAGCGATGTATTGGGCGAAGAGCTGGTGGAGATGATCAGAAGAAGCGTCTATGATACACGGTTTACCCGGAGATTGGAAGAAGTTCGACGGGTAAGGGAAAAATTTGTGGAAGAATCTCTTAAACTTAATGAGCCGCCGGTAACTGTGGCAACACAACCAATGTATGTTGAACCTCAAGCAATGCCAGAGACTGCCGTTGAGCCGGTGAAAGTTAGGCCAAGCGTCAGGATCAGAGTTTTGGAGTACGCCAGAAAAAAATTAGATCGTGTCAGGCGCTTGCTGAACCCAAAGCCTAAACCAAAAAAGACCGAGGAAGAAAGAGCCCTGGAACTTGACGGTTTTTTTAGGAGGCATGAAGGTTTATTGAAATCACCCGCCAACAGCAGCAGATCTATTAAATTTATCGATCGATTGCTGGAAAATGTTGATTCCTCCATTCGTCTTTTAAATCGGGGATGGCCGCTCGGGGATAATTTCTTTCAAGCCCAACGCAATGGCTTTTATAACGATTTTGATATTGATTTGTTAGTTTTTATAGCTCAAAGATTTAAATTAATATTTGGAGTGGCGCCTGGCAGGCAAAGTTATTCTATAAGATCCTCATTTACCGATTTTCGCACTAAAGCACAACAAATGGAAATGTTTGATGAGGCTCGTGAGCTTTTAATTAATCTCCGGCAAAAGATTGATGCGCTACAGGCAGCTAATATAAATTCTGCGATGAAAGTCATCACTGCCGAAGAGATTGATACATTTTTCGAGTCTCATAAAGCTTCGTTATTGAGTTCAAACAAAAAAAGCGAAACAGGGAAACGCAGAGATATCGCCAAAAAGAAAGGAGACGCATATAGCGCGATCAGCTCCCTTATTCATGATATTTCCCCTCAAATAAGAGCAACGAAAATGCGTGGAGGACAAAAAGCATCTCAGATTTTTTCGATTTCAGGAATGCAACCCGAATTTATCAAACAAACCATGTATTGGATTTCCCAAAAATTTGATCTTGATTATAAAACCGATTATTTAATGATCAATGTTTCATTCAAGGAAAATCGAATTTCGCCGGAAATCTTTCCAGAAGTCAGTGAAGTGCTGGGTATAATCAGGGAAAAGATAAAAGCATTGGATAATGCCATGCAAACAGCCAAAGCGGCAGTAAGCTTGGCAAGGCCAAGCGAAGTCGAAGAGTTTGTGGATTCAAACATTTCTTTACTCTCTGAAGAAAAAGAAAGAAGCCGGGCAGAAAAATTTGTTGAAACGCTGCGCTCTGATGCAAGGAGGGCTCAATCCATTTTAAGAGCGCAGGGCACCATCGAAGGGCCTCTTTTTGATTCTCACTCGGGCCCGCATATGGTTTTTCAGAAAAATTTATTGTTTTGGATAGCCGGCAAATGGGGTTATAAGTTTGAAGAAAAAAATGGATATATGAATATATCCGGGAAAATCAACTGGAAATTTTGGCAAGATCGTAATACTTCCGGGTTTCTGGAAGTGGTTGACCATTTTCTTGAGGATCTTCAGGCTGAAATCGCCTCACGGGATTGGGCCATGAAAGGCGGTATCGATTTTAACGGTGCCCATATGCGGATGAATGTGCACAAAGAAGGGGCAGGGGTGGGGATGCAATTTAACCCTGCCATGATTGCCCGTATCCGTCAGGAGGGTTTTGACGGCATTGATTTTCAAATCCAAAGCATCTTACCTGCCAAGGATCTTCGGCTTCTGCTCGGATTAAAATGAAACTTACTTTTTTTCTGCTTGGTATTCTCTTGGCGCTTATTCTATTGAACTTTAGCCGCCCGGTTTATTTCAATATTTTCACCCATTCACTGCCTTACGGCATTTATGTGAAGATCAACGGCACGCCCCAACGTGATGATTACGCGGCCACCTGTTTGAGTGTTCCTATTGCCCAATACGGCATCGCCCGCGAGTATCTGGCTCAAGGTCATTGCAGCACGGGCACGGTGATGGTGCTTAAGAAAATCAAAGGCATCCCGGGCGACCGTTATGTTTTGCGGGGTAGGACCCTGCAAATAAACGCGAAGGAATATCCTCTTAAAGATAAAGATTCGCGAGGGCGAGCGTTAAAGATTTTTTATCCCCCGGCCGCGGATGTATTAGGAAAAGGTAAATACATTTTGCTCAGCGACTTTGTCCCCAACAGCTGGGATTCCCGGTATTGGGGGCCAGTGGGCATTGAATTTTTATTAAAACCCTTATGGCTTTTTGAAGCTGATCATTGAAAATCAGGAAATTAGGCCTATGATATACTATGAATATGAAATGCCTAAAAAATCTATATTGGTTGCTGATGTTTTCTGCCGCGGGCTTTTCTCCTGCCTTTGCCGACGAAGCTTCTGAGACCCACAGTCACATAAAGCTGGTCAGTGAACAAACAGCTGTTGCTTTGGGAAGCACTTTTTGGGCCGGCTTTGACTTAGGGCTGGACGATGGCTGGCACGCCTACTGGCAGAATCCTGGTGATGCAGGGCTTTCCCCCAAGATCAAGTGGAAATTGCCCGCGGGTATCAGCGCCGGTGATATTCATTGGCCCTACCCCAAGCTTTTGCCCACAGGCCCCTTGGTCAGTTATGGCTACGACCACGAGGTTTTCCTGCTGGTGCCGGTGTCAGTGGACAGTGATTTTCAAAATCCAAAGGAAGTGGCGCTTGAAGCCCACGCGGATTGGTTAGCGTGCAAGGATATATGCGTACCTTACCGCGCGGATTTAAAGTTGACCCTGCCTGTGGCCAAGGACGCTTCAGCCATAAAGTTCAACGATTTTAAACACGCCTTTGACCAATCTCTTGAAAATATACCTATTGGAATCCCTATGATCTCAAGTTCTTTTGTTTCCGATGGTGATTATTGGGATTTGCGCATTCAAACCCCGCATGTCAAAAGTAAAAGCCAGATCATTTTTTATCCTTTCCGTGATGACCTCATCGAGCATGCCGCTGCTGAGGAATTGCATGTGAGGCCACAAGGCTACGAGGTGAAATTAAAGAAGTCCCATTTGTATCAGGGGGGTGATTTGAAGGCGCTGCAGGGGGTTGCTGTTAATCCGGACGGATGGCTGGAGAATGACGAAACCAAAGCCATCATCATTAATGCTCATCCGGCTCCAATGCCGATACCTATGGCGTCTGCGTCTACGGTACCGGTTAAGCCCCTTCATTTTTGGCTGGCCTGTTTATTTGCTTTGATCGGCGGCCTGATTCTTAATTTGATGCCTTGCGTCCTGCCGATGATTTCCATCAAGGTGCTGCATTTACTGGAGCGGCATCCTGACCGTAGAACGGCCTTTTGTCATTCCTTGGCCTATGCCGCGGGCATTTTGATTTCCGTCTGGGCCTTAGGACTTTTGTTGGCCGTCTTGAAATCTGCCGGGAAATTCGCCGGCTGGGGCTTTCAGTTTCAGTCGCCGGTCTTTGTGATCGTGGTGGCCATGGTGCTTTTTGCGTTGGCCCTGAATCTGTTCGGCGTTTTTGAATTTTCAACACCTGACGTAGGGAGTGTTCCCTTGCCTCAAACCGACTATCTTTCTAGTTTTGTCAGTGGCATCATCACGACCATTGTGGCGTCGCCCTGCACAGCACCTTTTATGGGCACAGCCCTGACGCTGGCCATCAGCCAGACAAATCTCGTCGGGTTTGCGATATTTACCTTTTTAGGGTTGGGCCTTGCCTTGCCCATCGTATTATTGAGCGCTTTTCCGGGACTTTTGGCCGTTCTCCCTAAGCCGGGCATTTGGATGTTGTATTTAAAAAGGGTGCTGGGGATAATCTTGCTGGCCTGCGTGCTTTGGTTGTTATGGGTCTTTAGCATTGAAACAGGCATGATGGATCTTTTTAAACTAAGCGGAAACTCCTCACAAGGCATTCAGTGGCAGGCGTATTCTTCTCCGGCGGTGGAGGAGGCCAGACGCTCCGGGCACGGCGTGTTTTTGGATTTCACGGCAGCCTGGTGCATTAATTGTCAGGTCAATGACCGGCTGGTCTTGCAAAACCCCGGGGTGGTGCACGCCTTTAAGGATCAAAGCATCATTGCTTTTAAAGGAGATTGGACCAAATATGATCCCGGTATCACCAAGGCGCTGGCAAGCTTTGGGCGGGACAGCATTCCGGTTTATGTTTATTACGCGCCTTCATCGGGCTCCGCGGAAATTTTACCTCAATTGATAACCCCCAAGATGATCTTGGAAAAAATTACCAAACATTAGGCCCTTTGGCCTTGTCATTCCCGCGAAAGCGGGAATCCATTACGAAAAGGAGAGATTATGTTGAAACAATTTTTGACCGCCGTGTTTTTATTTTTCCCTGTGATTGCATTTGCCCAGGTGATGAGCAATCAGGCAGCGCCGGATTTTACTTTAACGGATACCAATGGCCAAAGCCATTCACTTTCAGATTATAAGGGCAAATTTGTGGTGCTGGAATGGTTTAATCCGGATTGCCCGTTTGTGAAAAAACATTACAACAGCGGCAATATGCCGGGATTGCAAAAACAGTACACGGCCAAGGGTGTTGTGTGGCTGTCCATTGATTCATCCGCCCCTGGCAACGAGGGCAATTATCCGCCGCAGGACCTTAACAAATTCATGGCGGCTAAAGGTGCTGCACCCACGGCCGTTTTTACCGATGCCGACGGCAAGATCGGCCGTTTGTACGGAGCGCAGACAACGCCGCACATGTTTATCATTGACCCTAAAGGTATCTTGATTTACCAGGGTGCCATTGATGATACCCCCAGCGCGGACATTGACGATTTAAAAACCGCCAAAAATTATGTGTCAGCGGCCCTCGATGCGGCCATGGCCGGCAAACCTGTGGCTGTGAGCGCCACCAAGTCCTACGGCTGTTCCGTGAAATATTAATTCTTATGGAAAAGATTAGCAGTTTACAAAATTTCACGATCAAAAAAGTGATGGGTTTGCGTGAGGCTGGCCAGCGCCGGATGTTAGGCTTGACTATTATCGATGGGGCACGGGAAATCGAGCGCGCCCTGCAGGCCGGCATTGCCTTTGATCAAACGTTTTACGTTAGCGGTCATAACGAAGATCTACTTAAAAATTTGCGCTTAAAAAAAGTCGGGCTTGTTGAGGTTAGCGGCAAGGTGATGGAAAAGCTGGCTTACGGTGAGCGCAACGAAGGGATACTCGCGGTTGTTAAGACGCCCCATCAAAGCTTAAAAGATTTGAAATTATCCGCTCACGCGCTCATCGTGGTTTTGGAATCCCTGGAAAAGCCGGGAAACCTTGGGGCCATCCTGCGGACCTGTGACGGGGTGGGGGTGGAGGCGGTTTTAGTGTGCGATCCCAAGACTGATGCTTTTAATCCCAACGTGATCCGCTCCAGTACGGGAATCATTTTCAGCATGCCCCTGGTTTGTGCCGATCCATCGGAAATATCTTCATTTTTGAAATCCAGGAAAATCAAAACCTGCGCGGCAGCCCCCTTGGCCGACAAGTTCTATACCCAAATTGATTTAAAAGAAGCCTGGGCCCTGGTTTTGGGCAGTGAGGATTGCGGCCTCTCGGAGTTCTGGTTGAAAAATGCGGATGCCAGGATCAAAATTCCCATGAAGGGCAAGGCAGATTCCTTAAATGTGTCCACTTCAGCGGCCGTCATCCTCTATGAAGCCCTGCGCCAAAGGTCCTAATGCGCCTCCAGGTTTTTTTGTCACATAACGGGGTATGTTCCCGCCGGGATGCCATGGACCTTGTCAAGGCCGGCCGGGTTAAGGTCAACGGCCGGATCGTTAAGGAGCCTTCCACCCCGGTCGATGGCAGCGAAGAGATCACCGTCGACGGTCAGAAGGTGGGTGCCAAAGATTACACCTACGTGATGCTCAATAAGCCGGCCGGCTACACCACCACCAAGGACGATGTTCACGCTGAAAAAACCGTGATGGACCTTTTGCCCTCGGGCATGCGCCATTTGGCGCCGGTGGGCAGGCTTGACCGCGAAAGCGAGGGGCTTCTCTTATTGACCAATGACGGTGATTTGAGCTTTCGTTTGACCCATCCCAAATTTCATGCGGATAAAACCTACCTGGTGCGCGTCAAAGGTGAATTGACCAAACAAAAGCAGGCCAAGATGGAGTCAGGTGTGGAGCTGGAAGGTGTCAAAACTGCTCCTTGCCGTATTAAAGAACTCAAGTATAATGGCACAGATACGGAATTCAAGATCACCCTGAATGAAGGGCGCAAGCGACAAATCCGCATGATGGCCAGAAGCGTCGGTCATCATGTTATTTATTTATGCCGACTGTCCATGGGCAAGCTGCAGCTGGGAAATCTTCCCAAGGGACAGTGGAAACTTTTGACTAAAGCGGAAATCTTATGATAACTATCAGCAATCTATCCAAAAATTTCGACGAGCGCATGCTTTTGGACAATGTGTCCTTAAGCATTTTTCCCAATGAGCGCATAGGTTTGACCGGCCCCAACGGTGCGGGCAAATCCACCTTATTTCAAATCATTTTGGGCCAGATGGAACCTACTTCCGGTTCAGTCAATATCCAAAAAGGTTTGAACATAGGCTACATGGCGCAGGAAGCGAAGTATGCTTCTGAGCGTACCGTGCTTGAAGAGGTTACGTCCGGCGATCAGGAGATCCGCCGCCTGCTCGAGGAGAAACACAGGCTTGAAGAAGAACAGAAGGCCGACAGCCCGCGTTACGGCGATGTGATGGAAGAGCTGGAGCGCAAGGGCATTTATGAGCTGGAACATAAAGCCGAGAAAATACTCAGCGGATTAGGTTTTAAAGAAGAGGAATTTCATAAGCCCGTTGTTAATCTTTCCGGCGGCTGGCAGATGCGCACCCAGTTGGCCAAGTTGCTGACCTACCGGTATGATTTGATTTTGCTCGACGAGCCAACCAACTATCTGGATTTGGAAGCGACCATCTGGCTTAAAGGCTATTTGTCCACGTATGACGGCACCTTTATCATCATCTCGCATGACAAGGTATTTCTTAATGATGTCACTAACTACACCATCATCCTTGAAGATGCCAAGATGACCAAGGTCAAAGGTAATTACGAAGCGTATGAAGAGGCCAAGACCGTCCGCAACCGTACCCTCGAGAAACAGCAGAAGGTGGTCGAGCAGAAGCGTGAACAGTTAGAGCGCTTCACCGAACGTTTTCACGCCCAGCCTAATCGCGCATCCGCGGTGCGTAATAAACGCAAGATGCTGGATAAGCTGGAAGAAATCCATATCCCTCAGCAAAAACATTCCATCCGTGATTTTGAGTTTCCGGCGACGGTGGAAAGCGGCTATACCGTGATTACCTTAAACAAGATTTGTAAATCCTATCCGGATAAAGAAATTTACAAAGATCTGGATTTTGAAATCACCAAAGGGCAAAAACTTTGTCTGGTGGGGCCAAACGGTGCCGGTAAATCCACCTTGCTTAAGATGATCGCCGGTGTCCTGCCTCTTGATTCAGGAACACGCAAGCTGGGGCATCAGGTGAGCCTGGGATATTTTTCCCAGACCCGTTTGGATGTGTTGAATCCCACGCGCACGGTGTATGAGGAATTGATGTCTGCCATTGAGCGCAGCGTGCCGCAGGCCCAGGCACGTACCTTGCTGGGCGTTTTTAATTTCCGGGGCGATGATGTTTTCAAGCCCGTGCGGGTGCTTTCCGGCGGTGAGAAAAGCCGTTTGATTTTGGCCAAGCTTTTGATCAATCCGCCCAATTTTATCTGCCTGGATGAGCCGACCACTCACTTGGACATCGACGGCGTTGAGGCATTGACGAGCTGCTTTCAAAAATATGAAGGGACGCTCGTGTTTATCAGCCACGATCTTTTTTTCATCAAGAACATCGCTAATCACATTGTGGAAGTCAATCCCGGCCAGCTCAAAAATTATCATGGCAGTTTGGATTATTATTTGGAAAAAAAAGCGGGTGCGTCTGTTGCGGCAGGCCATCAAAAAGCTTCCAAAGCTTCAGTTGAAATCAAAAAGCAGGCGCCAGCGACGCCAGAAGATATCAAGAATCAGCAATTAAAAGAAGCGCATCAGCGTCATAACCAGGCCCTCAAACGCCTGGAAGAGATCAAAAAAGAAAGCCGTGCCCTGGAAGCAGAGAGCAAACAATTGGAAACCGAAAGTTACGTCAAGTCCCGGTTCTTAAGTGATTCCTTCGGCCGTGATCCCAACATGATCAAGGAGTACGGCGTTCGTCTTAAAGAGATTCAAAAGCGGATACGTGATATCATGGTGCAATTGGACCAATTGCAGGAAGAAAAGGTCAGGATCAGCAAATGAAAATCCGGCTTTGTTTCATGTTGTTGTGCGCAAGCCTCTCCGGCTGTGTCATCCTGGAGAATCTCGATGAGGTTTCTATTTTGGGCGATTATTCCCGGGAAAAAGACGACCAGCACCGCCTTGTCAAAGCCATCGATGACCATTACGACGCGCTGACCAAGGCCATTGATCAGAATCACATCAACGATTCCAAAAATGAGGCTGACTTCCTTCATTCCTTTGGTGAACCCATCCAGAAAAAATATTTATCCGACGGCAAAGAGCGCTGGCTTTACCGTTACGCCATTTACCGGTTTGCCAAGGATAAGGTGTACGTGTATTTTGACCATGACGGCAAGATGGTCAAATGGGAGAGATTACCATGCCCGAAATTCTTCTAGGGGTGGCTGTCATCGTTGTGTTGATCGCGACGATGGTGGTGCTGGTGCTATTCATGCGCAAGATCGAGCTTGCCCATAAAGACACGGCCTCTGAGCTGGAACTGCGCAAGCAAGCCATTGAACATACCGTCGCAGGACTTAAAGAAGAGCTGGGCAAATACCAGCAAGTGCTGCGCGAGTCTGAGAGTGACCGGGCCCGCAAATTCGGCAATCTGGAAAATGAGCTCAAGAACGCCTCTGCCGCCACTCAAAAACTTCAGGAGACCACGGTTAAATTAAACAACATTTTAGGTAATGTTAAATTGCGCGGCCAATGGGGCGAGCGCATGGCTGAGGACATTATCGGCTACGCGGGGCTCCTCGAGGGAGTCAATTATCATAAACAAAATGTGAATTCTTCGTCGACAAAGCCGGACTTTACCTTTCTGCTGCCGCAGGGCCATTGCATTAACATGGACGTAAAATTCCCCCTGGATAATTATTTGCAGATGGTCAATGCCGCGGAAGGCCTGCAAAGGGATAACTACGAGAAAGAATTCATCAAGAACGTCAAGGACCGCATTAAGGAAATCCAGAACCGCGATTACATCAACCCCTCGGAAAATACCCTGGATTTTGTCCTGCTTTTTATCCCCAACGAGCAGGTCTTTGGCCTGATTCAGGAAAAGTTGCCGGACGTGATGGACTTTGCCCTCAAGCAAAAGGTGGTGTTGTGTTCGCCTTTTACGCTGTATGCCATGCTCAGCGTCATCCGTCAGGCGCATGAGCATTTCCGTTTTGAGAAAGATATTAAGAAAATCATAGAGCTTATTGAAGGGTTCACGCGCGATTATGAACTGTTCAAAAACCGCTTCGCGGATTTGGGAAATTTGATCGACCGTGTCAGCGGCCAGTATGCGGACATCAATGAAAAAAGTTTTAAAAAATTAGACGGTAAAATCCAGAAGATCGCGGATCATAAAAAGGGCCAGGATTCCCTGATCCTTGGCAGGCAAGAGGATTTGCCCAAGGATTTGATCGATGCCGCCTGAAATATTTTTTAAAGGTCAAGGTCTTCTGGCTTTGACCAGCGATGCCTCCCTAGATTTTACTCCTGCTGATTTTGACCAACCCCTGACAGCGCCACAACGTGAATATTTGCAAAAAGCCTGTGGTCGTGACATTCCGCAGGTTTTTTGGCGCAAGCAAGTTCATGGCGATGAGGTTCTGGTAGTTAAAAGTCGTGACAGGCACGACTTTTTAGATACATCTACAACAATAAAAGTCGTGCCTGTCACGACTTTTACCGAGGCGGATGCCTATATCACCAACACAAAAAATCTCCCCATCGCCATCCGCACCGCGGATTGCGTGCCGGTTTTTATCTTTGACCCTGAGCATCAGGCCGTGGGCCTGGCCCATGCCGGATGGAAAGGCACGTTTAAGGGGATTGCGGCTAAAACAGCAAAGCTTATGCAGGAAAGATACTCCAGTTATTTCAGTGATTTAAAGATTGTTCTTGGGCCCAGCATCCGCCAGTGCTGCTATCAGGTGGGGCCCGAATTCAGGGAATTTTTTCCAGCGGACCTTAAAGAACGTGAGCGACATCTTTATCTGGATGTGGTAAACTCTAATCGCAGGCAATTGCTGCAGTTAGGCGTGCGGCCTGATAATATTTTCGACTGCGGGCTTTGCACTTGCTGCAGTAAGAATTTTTTCTCGCACCGCCGCGATGGAGCCAAGGCGGCCCGGATGATATCGATCATGATGCTGACATGATATGAAACAATCGCACATTGTCATTTTGGTCACTGCCAAAGATAAAAAAGAAGCGCAAAAAATTTCCCGCGCGCTTCTTAAGGATCAATTGATCGCCTGTGCTAACATGGTATCAGGCGTTGAATCCCTGTTTTGGTGGCAGGATAAGATCGATACGGCCAAGGAAACATTAATTATCCTTAAGACCAAAACTTCGCTCTTTAAAAGAGTCTTAACTAGAATAAAATTTTTACATAGTTATAAAAATCCAGAGATTATCGCTTTGCCGGTCATCGATGGAAGTAAGGATTATTTAAAATGGATAAGCTCCTCAGTTATGTGATGATCTTTTGTTTTTTACTTTCTTCAACCGCCTTTGCCATGGGCCAGGCGCCTAACGGGACGGTGAAAGATTCTTCCGTGGGTGGGGGAGCTCCCGATGTGGTCCTTTCCAAGACGGACGGAAGTTCTTCGGATATCATCGGTTCAAACAAGGGCAAGAAGATCGTGCTGATCTTCTGGGCCACCTGGTGCCCGCATTGTTACGAAGAATTAGGCTCCATCAACCAGAACATTGCTTCCGTTGAGGCCAAGGGTATTAAGATCGTGCTGGTGGACGTGGGCGAGTCGGTTGGACAGGTGCAGAGTTATTTCAGGCACCGGCAAATGAATTTGGTCAGTTTTGTCGATGAAAACAGTTTTCTCATGGATGCTTATCATTTGATTGGGGTTCCCACCTTGGTTTTTATCGATGAAAACGGTCATATCCGCAACGTAACCCACACATTCCCTTCCGATTACGAGAATTATTTCCACCCCTAAAATTTTATCTATATTAATTGAAATCGGTTATGGCAATTATATAATGCAATTATAATGCCAGGGCTGCGATTTAATTTTTTTCCACGCTTCAATCTCCTTGTATTGCATATAAATAAATGCCTCGTGCTGATTCTTTTCAATGGCAATATCGCGGTGGGCAGCTCAATGATGCAGCCAATGAAAAGCCCCGCCGGAATACCGGGCGGGGCAAAATTAGAACTTGATATGTCTCTGCGGCGTTTTAATGTTTTTGGGGGTGGTTTTTGTCCCAAATCATCCATGCGCCAAGTCCTAAAAAAGACACAGCAACAATTATTATCGCGGCCATTATTTGCCTCCTTTTTTAGAAATCATGTAAATGCTCCAAAAAATCAAACCCATACCCAGTATAACAAATCCTACCCGATAAGGCAATGGCAGGTCTTTGAAGAAGTAACTGGCAAAACCGATGCTGACAATATTTTTGCCAAGATCTCCGACAGTTTTAGCGGTAAACTCCCACGTTTCTTCGTTGAACAAATGACGCACGATAAACTCCTTTCGCTTGGGGCCGTCGGCGAAAGTAGCAAGGGGACAGCTACGGCAGTTGTGACGGGAATAAATTTATTGGATAACAATGCGTTTGGGGAAAACGCTTTGAATGACTTGATTATAGCAAGTAAGTGTACTTTGTCAAATTTATGAGCATCCCGCGTAAAGAAATTATTAATGTCATAGCATTTTTATGCATTGGCTTTGCCATGCCTCAAGCCCACGCGGCTTATACGCCCTTTAACGCCATTGCCAACGGCAATATCGGCATTGGCACAACCACTCCGCAAGGTGCCTTTGTCGTTACCAGCGGGAATGTGGGTATCGGTACCTGGGCGCCTGCCAATTTTTTTCATGTAAAAGGTAATATATCTATATCGGATATTCAACGTATTGAAGAATCTTCGTCGACTACTGTCCCTAATTGGGAAAATGATTGGTGGACTCTCCGGCTTGTTAATACAAATGCCACCAATAATAATTTCGTTACGCTTACCTTCGCTACCAAAGATTCGAGCGGCAATAATAAGAGTCCGGCATTTATAGCCGGTGTATTTACCAATCATGCATCTGGATCCGCTGACGGAGCCATAGCTTTTGCAACAGGTACTGATTCTGGATCGGGAGTCGCGGAAAAGATGCGTATTGATAAGAATGGGAATGTTGGCATCGGCACGACCACGCCGCAAGGCGGTTTTGTGGTCATGAATGGCAATGTGGGCATCGGCACCTGGCTACCGGGGCAAATAGTGGATGTGCTTGGTACTGTGCGCACGACGGGTTTTACCATGAGCGGGGCAGCGCCCGCAGCCAATTATGTACTGACCTCAACGGACAGTGCAGGCGATACCGCGTGGGTTACTCCTGGAACGATCGGCTCCAATTATTGGAATTATACTGCTTCAGGCAATATAGGTGTGAGCACCACCGCGGCTGTGGGCATCGGCACAACCTTCATTGGTGGAACGGGCGAGGCAGCCCTGTCCGTCATGAACGGCAACGTAGGCATCGGCACCTGGGCGCCTAATGATCTTCTTCAGGTTAACGGAATCATGGCTTCAGGTGAGAAGAACGGAGTATATGGAGAACTTGATCTATTAAGAACATCCGATGGTATAGCCGTTGGCAAAGTATACACTGATTCATCCAGCAATTTGAATCTATATCAGTCGGGAGGAACAGGCGCTATCAACTTTTTAACCGCTAGTAGCCAAAAAGCGATTATCAACGCCAATGGCAACTTGGGCATCGGAACGGCCGCACCAACAGGAATTTTAGAAATCGAAGGCGGCAATGTCGGCATCGGAACATGGATTGCGCCTGATGGGGGAAGCAATAATACCATCCATTGGGGCAATGTGGGTATTGGGACTTCAAAAGTCGGCGGGTCAGGTGAAGGTGCTTTGACCGTCATGAACGGCAACGTGGGCATCGGCACCTGGGTGCCGCAGGCAGCATTGGATATGGGCCCCTCTGGCGGTATAAGGCTTGGAGGAGTTACTAATACATCCTGGCCGACAAGCAGCAACTGGACGTATAGCAGCAGCGGAAATATCGGGCTAAGTACGACAGCGGCAGTAGGCATCGGCACCTCGTTTGTTGGAGGAACAGGTGAGGCGACCTTTTCCGTCATGAACGGCAATGTAGGCATCGGTACTTGGTTACCATCCGCATTGCTTCAGGTTGGGAGTCAGACCTTCGATGTACTTTCGAATGGCAATGTCGGCATCGGCACAAAGATACCTACCGGATTGGAGATTGAAGGTACGAATGTAGGCATCGGCACGGCGTTCACCGGTGGGACCGGCGAAGGGGCATTAACCGTCATGAACGGCAATGTGGGTATTGGAACGTGGTTACCGACTGCGAGTTTTGAAGTATCCGGTCAAGTCATTTTGGGCAGCGTTCTTACTTCCATAGATTCAATTACATCGACTGGTAGCGGCTCGGTGGCAGGAGGCGAAGTTTGGGATGCGAATTCACATTCGGGAACCGTCTCATCGACCGGCACAGGATCACTCGCCTTTGGTATGGGCTACGGAAATAACGGCGGTACTAATGGGAATGGGTTGCTTACCTCCACGAGTCGGGGTTCTATAGCCTTAGGCGAAGCAGACAGCGGTACCTTGGAAGCAACCAGCTTCGGATCCCTTGCTGCAGGTATTAGTTCTGATATTTTGGAGTCGCAAGGTGTGGGATCTGTTGCCATGGGCTATGCTGCCCCCGGTGGGACCTTGAACTCAGCAGGCAATGGATCCTTTGCCATGGGTTATTCATCAGGTACATTACAAGCAACAGGCCAGGCAAGTGCGGCTATAGGTCAAAATGTGCAAGCGACAGCTAATAATTCTTTCGCTTTAGGTGAATCTGTGGTTAACCCCACAGCCAGTTCATTTATGGTCGGGTATAGTACCACTCCAGCACTTACTGTCACCAATGCTACAGTGGGTGTTGGTATAGGCACATATTCTACGGCGGGCAGTGAGTTCACGGTAGGTGCGGGCGGGGTGGGTATTGGGACAGGTGCTGCATATTATAGCAATAACGCTGCCCCGGCAGCAGGTGTGATTATTC
>Ga0206879_1012_pt1 | contig 60482 bp, 59 predicted proteins | sample Alteio_BWOrgCont_5_FD_152897 | JGI IMG/M metagenome (GOLD analysis project Ga0206879, IMG submission 152897) | Enriched cells from forest soil in Barre Woods Harvard Forest LTER site, Petersham, Massachusetts, United States -... | ecosystem: Environmental > Terrestrial > Soil > Temperate forest > O... | reverse complement strand
GTATTGTCTCTTTTTTAATTTCTTAGGGACAAAGCTTTCTTTGATTATCGTTTCTTCTTTTTTGCTGAGCGGGGAAGTCGAATGGTTTTTGATGTATTTAAACAGTGACTCGTGCATCTGCCAAATTTAGTGATTAATTCATCGGAACTTCCATCAGCAGGATTTCAGCATCCTGAGAATTGGCTTTGATGGATATTTTATCTGTATTCCAGGTTCCCAGGCCGTCTCTTTCATTCAAAACTGTGTTGTCAATGGTGTCGTCATCCGGGTTTGGAGAAAGAATTTGCTGAAGTCTATTGTGGCGGTCAATTGGTTTGAGAACAATCTGGTCATACCGGGGTTTTGCATTTTCCTTGTTCGGGAAAACCCAAATCTGTAAAAATTTAACCCATTTGTCTTTGTTCTTGTTGTATTCACTGGCTTGCAGACTTGTGGAGGACTGTATTTGCCATATTGATTCGTATTGGAGTTTCAAAAGTAAATCAATCCCTTAGAAACTCCAACTTTTGAAATTGCAAAGAACTTTCGTGCTGTGGTTGTTTGTAATTTTATTGTTAGATTTGAATCCTGTCGTCTGTTTACCGAACGTATCAGGATGGTTGTTTAATCATTTATGAGCCATATACTCACCCATACTGCTGAATATTCATTGCTCTCAGAAGGCCTCATTCTCTGCAGGATACTTGAAAAAGTTACTATCCAACCAGCTGATATTAAGGAAAACCTTGAAGCAACACTTAAACTGGCTGCCGGAAAACCATACGTCGCTTTGGTAGATGGAAGAAGTGAGTGTAATGTAACCAGAGAGGCCAGGGAACTTGCTTCAAGACCGGAATCTTACGAATTGCAATTGGCTTCGGCTATTGTAGTTACGTCTGTTAGTAATCGTCTTATGGGCAACTTCATCATCCGATTCCATAAACCTCCTGTACCAACAAAACTCTTTAGTGATCCGGATTCGGCCCTGACCTGGCTTAAAACCTATCTGAAGCAAAATGAAATTTCTGTTTCAATCAAATGACCAAACTTTTTTAAAGAATTTGAAATTATCTACTAAACCGGACAACGAAGATGCAGTATAAACTTGAACAGCCCATTCTCGCGAAAATTGGCCTTGAAAAATACCAGTGTACTATCGAGTGGCGCAATGGAAGAATTATTGCCGACGAATCTGTAGCAACCGGGGGACGAGACACCGGACCCAATCCGGGCGATCTTCTTCTTTCTTCTCTCGCATCGTGTACGTTGATTACGCTGCGTATGTATATTGACCATAAGGGATGGACTATCCCTGAAATTGCAGTCAAAGTAAATCTGTACCAGGAAACAAAAGATGAAAACCTGATTACTTTTATTGATCGGGATATTGTTTTTCCTGACTTGGTTGATCCGGTTCAGATGCAGCGATTGATTGAGGTTGCTCAACGTTGCCCCATCTCAAAGATTTTGGAAAACAAAGTTCAGATACAAACAACAATCAATACTACCAATGGAAAAGGAAGTTAAGTACCCCAACGATGAAATTACAGTTGTGTGGAGGCCTCCGCTATGCCAGCATAGCGGAATCTGTATTAATGGGCTTCCGGAAGTGTTTGATGTTCAAAGGAAGAAATGGATAAACCTCAATGGCGCTTCTTCTGAGGAGATAATTGATCAGGTTAAAAAATGTCCTTCAGGAGCCCTGTCATTTTTATATAACAATGTTTAACTATACTGAATCATGTCTTATTGTAGTGCAATAGAATATATGCCGGATGATAGAAAGGCTTTGCATAAAGCGTATCACGACAAACAATATGGGTTTCCTATATACGATGATAATGAACTTTTTTGTCGTCTGATTCTTGAAATCAATCAGGCAGGTTTGAGTTGGGAAACGATCTTAAAGAAAGAAAAATCGTTCAGAAAGGCGTACCATAATTTCAATATTAAAAAAGTAGCTGGTTACACTGAAACAGATAGAAAGAGACTTCTGGCGGATCCCGGCATTATCCGAAACCGCTTGAAAGTTAATGCTGCAATTGAAAATGCCAAAGCATTACTGCTGCTTCAAAAAGAATTTGGTTCATTTCAAAAGTGGTTGGAAAATCATCATCCAAAAACCAAAGAAGAATGGGTAAAAATTTTCAAAAAGACTTTTAAGTTTACCGGCGGTGAAATAGTGAATGAGTTTTTAATGAGCATTGGATACCTGCAGGGAGCGCATTCGCCGGACTGTAAAATATACCGTACTATATTGAAAACAAAACCTATGTGGAGGAAGACTGCTTGATGACATCCCAATTTTAATGATTCCCTGTTTGGAAAAATTTCCCCATTTCCCACCACTGATCAGTTGGGTGTTTTTTCCCAATTAACAGGGGCTCGCCAATCCTGGGGGTGGTAATTTTTACATTCAATTCCTCCGCTTTTTTTACTACTCTTTTTATGGGCTCATCCCAGGGGTGAAGAGAAAGAGAGAATTTTCCCCAATGAACGGGGAGTAGTATTTTGGCCCGTAGGTCAAGGCTGGCCTGGACCGTTTCTTCCGGCATCATGTGTATGTTTTTCCAAGCTTCGTTGTATTGTCCGGATTCAAGAATGGCAAGATCGAATGGACCCTGTTTTTCTCCTATGTTCTGAAAATGGGTATCATAGCCACTGTCCGCACCAATGTATATCGCAACTTCCTTCGTTTTCAGGATAAAGGAGGACCATAGGGTCTTTGCCCGTTTGAATCCTCTGCCTGAAAAGTGTCTGGCTGGTGCAGCAGTCAACCTGATGCCTTCAACCTCGGTACTTTGATACCAGTCAAGTTCGGTGACCTTATTCATGTCAATACCCCAATATTCAAGGTGCGACCCCACCCCTAAGGATGTGATGATATGTTTGGTTTTGTTTTGCAGCTTTCGTATTGTTGTGTAATCGCAGTGGTCGTAATGATCGTGAGAAATGAGAAGGATGTCAATTGGAGGCATATCACCGACACTGTAAACATTGCTCCCGTCAAAATTTTTAGCAGATTTAAGCTTGAACGGGGAGGCGTATCCGCTAAATACCGGATCAATCAGGATGTGTTTCCCGTTAATTTTTAGCAGATATGAAGAATGGCCGAACCAAACAAGTACCGGAAATTTATCGGGAAGATTTTTAAGGTCTGTTTTAACGGATGGCAATGGAAAAGGGGGTATTACTGTTTTTGGTTTAGTAAGGAATTTCTTAAGGATTCTGAATAAATCTCCCTTGTTATTCATCACTTCAGTTCTACTGAGGTTTTGGAAAATATCATTTTTGTAGTTTGGGGATAACCGAATTTTCTTTAATCGTTCTCCCCATGGATTTTTGCCGATTGATTTTAATAGTCCCATTTGTTTATCATGTGATATATTAGTAGACGAAGATATGCTTGAAATATTTCATTTTACATTGATGAAAGGTCTGACTGCCTATTGAAATTCATTAATTTTGACTTTCGGTTCCCAAAGTCAGATAATTTCAATTTATACCTTATTGAAGTATGAAAAAAAATGTGAAAATGGCCGGCCTTGGGGCTGATTTGACAGTGAACCGTTTGGGATACGGAGGGAAGAGAATGTGAAAGCTGCATCCATAGAGCTAACCGAAGCTGATGTAACAGCGCCCGACAGTTAAAAAAATCAAAGCGATGGAATTATTCAGGGCTTTTAGAAGCAGAAATTATACGTTTTATTTTTTTGGCCGGGCGGTGTCTCAATTCGGCACTTGGATGCAACGCACGGCAGTGGTTTGGGTGGTATACTCGTTTACACATTCTCCTTATTTGACCGGTGTCACCATTTTTGCGGAGACCTTTCCGTCGTTTCTGTTCTCAATACCGGGCGGTGTAATGGCTGACCGGTATAACCGTTATAAAATTATCAAGGTCACCCAGGTTCTTTCTATGATACAAGCTGTGTTACTGGCGCTCTTGCTATTAACGGGGCATATGATTATATGGGCTATACTTTTGCTAAGTGTTATTTTGGGTATTATTAATGCGTTTGACGTATCTGCCAGGCAGGCTTTTGTGCATGAAGTTGTTGCCGACCCGGCCGATTTGCCCAACGCCCTGTCACTAACCACTGCAACTGCAGGCCTTGCGCAATTACTGGGGCCTGCTATAGCCGGTTTGGTGTTAAATGCATTTGGTGCACCGGTATGTTTTCTGCTTAATGCGGCAAGCTTCGCCGGCGTATTTATTTCGGTAGTGTTAATGAAGCTGCCCAATAAGGCAGCGCGCAGAACGGATAAAAATGTGCTGGCAGAATTTGCGGAAGGATTCGATTATCTTATAAAAACGCCTGACTTATTTATGCTGATACTTATGCTGGCTATTGTAAGTCTGCTTGTACAACCTTTTAATACGGTATTGCCCGTTTTTGCCAGTGTAATATTTAAAGGCGACGCATCCACTTTTGGTTATATTACCAGTTTTATTGGTATTGGGGCGGTACTAAGCACCATTTACCTGGCTTCGCGCAAGCCTGAGGCACCATTAAAAATAATTCTTTTGATAAGTACTATTTTGCTTGGCACAGGACTTATTTGCTTTTCGCAGATTAACTATTTTCCTGTAGCTATGTTTTTTGCAGTACTGACAGGTTTTGGTTCAATGGCCGCATTTGCGGTTTGTAATATTATTGTTCAGTCCGAATCCGCTCCCCAAATGCGTGGACGTATTATTGGTATTTTGCTGATGGCGATTTTTGGTATGACTCCGCTGGGCAGTCTGGCGGTAGGTGCTGTATCGCAATATATAGGTGCGCCTGCAACAGTTTTGTGCCAGGGTATTATTTGCCTGATAATTGCCATGTGCTTTGCAAAGTTCTTAACCAAGCCTTCGCCAAAAGCAAATTTGAATGATGCTTTGGTAAAAGAAACCAATGAATTAATTGAAGAGAATTACGAATAGCAGCAGTCATAATGACTTCGACCGGAAATGCCTGAATAAAAGTAAGGACAGCCCTAAAGAATGGATTTTTGTAAAAAGCCGATGTGGCGAAGGACTTGATGAAAAGAGGGAGTGGTTCTCATATCCTTATTCCTATCATCAATACATCATCCGTCTGATCCATTTTTCCTTTCCATTTCTCGTAAATTTCATTCAGAAGAATTCTTTGTTCCCTCATTCCTTTTTCATGAATTGACAAGAGTGCCTCTTTGAGCTTTTTGGTCATCATTTTCTTGTTGGTGTCCTCGCCAAACTGGTCGGCGTAACCATCGCTGAAGATATAGAACGTATCTCCTTTACTTAATTCAAAAGAATGTTTGGAAAAATTCTGAGAGTCTTCGGTATACCCTCCAACTGCCATCTTGGTTGCTTTTGTTTCCATTATTTCCGGCTTTTTGTTACCCCATATAATCCAGAGCGGACGGTTTGCCGCAGCATATTCCAGAACTACACCTGTTTGTGTGTAGGAAAGTCTGCATAAAGCGATGTCCATACCATCTTTTGTTGAACCTTCTTTGTCTGATTGTCTTAGTGCCTTTTTCAGGTTTTTATTTACAATGCTGAGCATTTCTGAAACATCCCTGGTTAATTTCAGGGCCTCATTCAGTTTGTCGGTTCCGATCATACTCATAAAACCTCCGGGTACACCATGTCCGGTACAATCTGCAGCAGCGATATAAATATCAGAATTGTACTGACCGAGCCAATAGAAATCTCCACTCACTATATCTTTGGGCTTAAAAAGAACAAAAAATGCCGGTAAAAATGCATTCATTTCTTCCAGAGGAGGCAGGATGGCTGACTGAATCCGTTTTGCATAATTGATACTGTCGGTGATCTCTGTGTTTTTTATTTCGATCAGTGCCTTTTGCCTGACAACTTCTGCCGTTCTGTCCAATACCACCTGTTCGAGTTTTTCTTTGTCTTTTATGAGTGTTTTCGTTCTCCACCTTACAAAGCCGAATACAAACAGAGAGATCGCCAATGCACTTACCGAATAGAACCACCAGGTTTTGTAAAAGGGGGGGATAATAGTAAAGCTGTAACTGATTGTTTTTTCACTGGAAAGTCCATCATTGTTTATAGCCTGAACCTTAAACGTATAATGCCCCGGAGAAATATTCGGGTAAACAGCTTCTGTGCCGCTCTTTGGCGGAGACCAACTCCTATCGAGCCCTTCCAGCATATAAGTATAATTCACTTCCCCAGTCGTGAGTGCCTGGAAAACAAACGTAAGATTATTGTTTTTATAAGAAAGGTTCAAATCCAACGGAAGTCCTGTGGCAGGGTCTGTTTTTTCCCAGTCTGCACCTTTCATGGTGCCTATACTCTTCATGGTGCCTGTTTCCTTCAGGGTATATTTTCCCCAATCCACATTTTCATAAAAAAGTTTAATCCCCGTAAGTTCCATTTTAGGGGCAACGTCTGAGGGGAAATCCATTTCAGGGTTGTACTGAAGCAGGCCATCAATTGTTCCAATCCAGATTTTGTTTTTATCATCCCGGTATAAACCGTAGGGATTTATTTCAGCTATGCTGTAGCCCTTTTGCTCAGAATATTTCTTTATAGCCTTTAGCTTTACCGGATTGCGACCGATCAGCAGTTTGTCCAGTCCTTTATCTGTACCAACCCAAATGCCGCCTATTCCGTCGGCAAGCAAGGCCGTAATGTTATTGGAGCTTAATCCATCCTTTTTCGAAATCAATGTAAACCTGGCAGAATCGGATGCGGCTTTCGGATCGAAACAAACCAGACCTGCTTCATCCGTACCAAATAGCATAATTCCGTTGCTTTCGAGGATGGGAATAACCGAATTACCCGGCAAGCCATTCTTTGCATTGTACGTTGTAAATAAATTATCTTTAAACAGGGTCACTCCGCCTTGCAAGCTTGCTATCCATACAGCACCGGATTTATCAAGGTATAAGCCCGTAACGTTATTGCCGGGCAATTCTTTACCTCCCATGTAATGTGTGAAAGATCGGTCCCCGTTCAAAACAAAAACACCCCAGCCAAAACAGGAAAACCAGATGCGTTTGTTTTGATCTTCAAGGATTCTGGTAATGGTGGAAATCGTTATTCCATCCAGTTTTGTGATAACCCTGTCCTTTCTGTAGGTTCCATCCTGATAGCGTAAAACGATGAGTCCATTATCCTGCGTGCCGATCCATATGAGACCTTTACTATCAATGAACATTGTAATTACGTTGCAGTTGATTAGCTCCGGCACATTTCTAAAAGGAGTCATTCGTTGTCCGTTGTAACAATTCAGGCCTTCTCCGGTTGCAATAAAATAGTTTCCATGCCGATCCTGTATAATCGAATTCACACCATTGTTAATAAGCCCTTCACCTTCTGCAAAACTCACAAAAGCTTCCCCCTTAAAAATGCTTGCCCCGCCATTAAAAGTTCCAGCCCAGATGGTGCCTTCATAATCTTGGCATACGGACATCACTTTATCTACATTCAATCCGTTTCTTTTTGTGAAAATCTGCTGCCCTCTCGCTGAATATTCAAGTAAACCGTGCTCCAGAGCCATCCAAATATTTCCTCTTTTATCTTCAATAATCTGGTATGGCCTGTCGTTTTTTACCTCTTCCTTCAATTCAAATTTTGAAAATGTTTTCCCATCATAAACACGTATTCCTTCCATTTGCATTCCGATCCACAACTGTCCTTTACTATCAAGCATCAGGTTGTCAATTTTACTTTGACTGATCTGATTTTTCTCTGAAAACAGTTTGAATTTTTTTCCGTCAAAACGGTAAAGTCCCCTGGATGTGCCTATCCAATAGTATCCTTCTTTATTTTCCAGCATGCAATAAACATTACCCTCCGGCAGACCGTCTCTTGCATTGAACGACCTGAAACAGGCGCTGTCCTTTTTTGATAAAGCCGGATTGTAGCTAATAAGCCCTCCGTTGGTGGAAAACCACAAAAGCCCTTCTTTGTCACAATAAATAGAATTAACTTCTTTGTTTACAAGGCCGCTTTGGTTATCGTAATTCGTAAAATGAGCCCCGTCAAATTTTGAAACTCCTTCCAGGGTGGAAAACCATATGTTGCCATGTGTATCTTCACAGATAGAGCCTACATCATTTGAGATAAGTCCGTCTGCCTTTGTGAAATTTCTGAAATTCTTTCCGTCAAACCGGCTCACACCGCTTTGCTGTGCTGCAAACCAGAGGTAGCCCCTTTTGTCCTGCATTACATAGTTGATGGAGGATCCGGCCAGACCGGACAAAGGGGTATAGGATTTAAAGAAATAATGCTGCGCATATGTGCAGCAAAAAACAAACAAGGAAAAACATGAGACCAGTATCCTGCGCATTCAGGTTGAAAAGCTGAAAATTGTGGCAGGGACAAATGTAAGATAAATCTATTGCACTACTAGTTTTTTAACCACTTTGAGGAATTCGGTGGTTATCGACAAGGAATAAACACCAGGCGGAAAGTCGTTTATATCAATTTGCGCTGTGTTTTTTATAGGACCGCCTGGAGAACAATATATGTTTTTCATTAAAATCACATTTCCAATCATATCAAAAATACTGATCTGGTAGCTTTTGTATCCTGAAGGAAACTCAAGGTTCACTTGCTTGTTTGCCGGGTTGGGGTACATCTTTACTGCACTTGCAAATACCTGAGCAGCTATTCCGGTTTCAATTGCGGATGCCGCACCTTTTATATTTGATTTGGTAGTACTGTATGCCGCTTTTATTTTACCGGTTGAAGGTGTACAGGAAATACTCCAGGTTGTACCTACATACCATCTGGCATTTGGGTAAGAGAGGTAACTGGGATCTGAAAGGGTTGTTTGAGAGCCTGCAACACTTCCTATAGGATTGAATCCTGAATAATCATCATCCCGGTACAAAACATAGGATGACAGGGCAGGTATAGGTACCGGTTGTCCTTCTATCCCGTATTGATTCCATGTAAATGTGCCGGCATTCTGATTCATAAAGACGGTATTGTGGAACGGACTCAGGTTGCTGTAATTCCCGCAGGTGTCTCTTACCTGTATTTTATAACGGTAAGCTCCTACATTCGGGTCACCGGTATTCGGAAAATATTTCGTACGGACAGTATCTACAAACTGGCTTAATGCAGAATACGGCTGTGCACCTATCTGCTGATAATTGCCTGTTGTTATTTCTCTGTATATAATAAAACTGTCGATACTGAGTGTTGCGGGGGGCTGCCAAATGAGGACATTGTATTTTGAACTGTCATCTACCGTAACCATACACAGGTCTATCTGTGTCAGGGAAGCATTCATTGTATCAATAGCGGACGCCGAACTGCAACCGGCACCATTGGTAACGGTCACCTGGTAAATGCCCGAAGTAGTGACTACAATAGATTCAGTAGTAGCACCGGTACTCCAGGAATAAGTTCCACCGGCAATGGAAGATGATGTTAATGTCACCGCTCCTCCCTGGCAGGGAACAATGGTTCCTGAAGAAGAAATAACAGGCCGATTTGGACTGGTTGCAAAGGAGACCTGTACGGCAGAAGAAGAAACCGGGCAATTATTTTTTACCATGGTAACATTGTAAAATCCGCTTTGAGTAACGGCGATCAGGCTGTCGCTTTCCCCACTGATTCCTACACCTCCGATGTTCCACTGATAGGTAAAGGAAGCAGTGGCACTTGTTTTTGCGTGCAATAGCACTGTATCCCCCTGGCAAAGGCTTATTGGACCGGAAGGGGATATGTTAACCGTGTTGCCGCATCCTGTTCCGGTAACATTAATGAAAGGATTTTTAGACAAAGTGTCGGAGCATCCGTTAGCAATATCGGTAGCTATGAGTGCAACATTGTAAGTTCCCGCAAAGTTATAAGTGTAGAAAACGGTTGCGTTGTTGTCATTGTCACTGTTTCCATCACCCCAATACCATGTAAAACTGTAATTGCTCAGGTTGGGAGTGTTATTACTGAATGTAACAGGAAGGGGAGAAGCCCCATTCTGAGGATTGGCGGTAAACGCAAGATTGAAATTTGCCGGAGTGGTGCCAACAACAGCACTTGAATAAGCCGAGCACCCATTTAAATCTGTTACCGTAACAGAATAGGAGCCGGAAGGCAATAGTGTAATTGCACTTGTAAGAGAGGAGGTGAAGGAGGTCGTTCCCGTACTCCAAACATACGTGTAGGAGGAGGTTCCGCCGGATACCACTGCTGAGACACTTCCATTAGCTGATCCGCAAACCGAATTCATTGCTGTTAAAGTAACCCCAAGGTTCAAGGGTTGTGTAATCGTAACTGCAGTGGTGCCCGGGCATCCATTCGCGTCTTTTACGGTTACAGTGTAATTGCCTGCTGACATGTTTTCAGCAGTGGACTTGGTTTGCACAGGTGAAGTGTTCCATGAATAGGAATAGGGAGAAGTTCCTCCCCCGGCTATCGCATTTGCTGAACCATTGTCCCCTCCAAAACAGGAAACAGCGGATGTGTTTGTAAAAATTGAAATGGGAGAAGGTTGTGTGATAGTTACCGATTCGGTGACAGAAGATCTGGTTGCGTCTGTTATTGTTACTGTATAAGATCCGTCAGTCAGATTAAAAATTGCTTCTGTGGTTTGAACGGGCAGTGTACTCCATGCGAAGGTATAGGGTGAAGTACCGCCAGAGGCGGATACTACCGCCGCTGCGCCGTCACTTGCTCCGTTGCAGGAAACATTACTGGAACTGGTTGTGACTAAAAGTTTGGTTATACTAACCGAAGTTGTCCCTGCCAGGCCTGAACATCCGTCAACCGTTGCAGTAACTGAATAGGTTCCTGCAGCCGCTGCTGAAACAGCGGGGATATAGGGGTTTTGTAAGGTGGAAGAAAAAGAATTGGGCCCACTCCAGGAATACGTCGCACCGTTAATTGTACCTGCCTGAAAGAACAACGTGTCTCCCTGGTTTACCGGACTGTTACTTTGCGCTGTTGGGGTCCCGGGTACAGCATTTACGGTCACCTGCTGGTTTGCTGAAGCAGTATTACCGCTACCGTCCGTTACCGTCCAGGTAATTATTGTCGTTCCTATCGGAAAAGAGCCGGGGGCGTTATTTTTCACACTGGCCACCGAACAGTTGTCATTTGTCAAAGGCGTTCCCAACGTGACGGAAGATCCATTGCAGGCTGTAATAGTTCCCGGTGCCGAAATGGTCGGAGCTACAGTGTCCTTAACAGAAACGATCTGGGTTGCTGTTGCTGTATTCCCACTGCCATCAGTCACCGTCCAGGTGACCGTGGTATTTCCCAAGGGGAAAGCCGAAGGGGCGTTATTGGTTACACTGGCCACCGAACAATTGTCTGATGTGGTTGCTGTGCCCAAGGTTACACCCGTCGCTGTACAGCCTGTGTTAGTATAAGCAGTTATAGTACCGGGAGGCAGGATAGCCGGATCTACATTATCCGTTACTGTTACCGTCTGCGTTGCTGTTGCTGTATTTCCACTGCCGTCAGTCACCGTCCAGGTGACCGTGGTATTTCCCAAAGGGAAAGCCGAAGGGGCGTTATTGGTTACACTGGCCACCGAACAATTGTCCGATGTGGTTGGCGTACCCAGATTTACACCTGTTGCTGTACATCCAGTGTTGGTATATGTGTTTTTATTTGCGGGTGCTGTTATAACCGGAACCACGGTATCCCTTACTGTCACTGTCTGAGTTGCAGTTGCTGTGTTTCCACTGCCATCAGTTACTTTCCAGGTGACCGTGGTATTTCCCAAAGGGAAAGCCGAAGGGGCGTTATTGGTTACACTGGCCACCGAACAATTATCTGAAGTTGTTGGTGTCCCCAGACTTACACTTGTTGCTGTACAGCCTGTGTTGGTATATGCAGTTATAGTACCGGGCGGCACGATAGTCGGATTTACATTATCCGTTACCGTTACTGTTTGATTAGCAGTTGCTGTATTCCCACTGCCGTCTGTCACTGTCCAGGTGACCTTGGTATTTCCCAAGGGGAAAGCCGAAGGGGCGTTATTGGTTACACTGGCCACCGAACAATTGTCGGCGGTGGTTGCTGTACCGAGGGTTATGCCGGTTGCAGTGCATCCCGTATTGGTTGTTGTATTTACAGTCGGTGGCGCCGTAATTGTAGGTTTAACCGTGTCTATTATTGTAACAGAAAAGGAGCACTCCTGCGTACCGCATACATTTGTGGCAGTAATTGAAACCGTGGTTGCTCCTAAAGAAAAAGGAGATCCGCTGCCTGTCCCGCTTCCATTTCCTGTAGTTGTGCCACTTAAAGTATAGGTGAGTGTTGGAGCCGGTAAACCTAAAACAGTTGGACCGGAATATGTTAAAGGACTTCCGCAGATTGTTTCGGAAGCATAACCTGTCTGATTTCCGATGCAGGTTATATTGGGTGGAGTATTTACTGTTACCGCTTGTGTAGCAAAGGCGGTACAATTGTTAGCATCGGTAACGGTAACCGTAAAGGTAGTTGTGGAAGGCGGATTTACTGAAGGATTTGGACCGTTTTCGGAACCAGGTGACCACTCATAAGTTACCGGCGGTGTTCCGCCGGCAGCAGTACCCGAAAGCGCAGTTCCGTTGTTTTTGCAAAATGAAACCGGGCCACCGCTACTTACTGTCAGTGCGGCAGCGGGCTGCGTAATTGAGACCGATGCAGTTACAGTGCAGCCCGCCTGATCCTCGACAGTCACTGTATAGGAACCTGCCAGAAGAACCGTTCCTGAAGGGTTTGATGCAGAAACGACTGAATTTGCACTGTTTGCCCATGAAAAAGTATAAGGAGGAGTGCCTCCGGCCGGAGTGGCGTTCGCATTTCCATTTGATCCTCCGAAACAGCTGACATTGGCTATAGTGGAAGCAGTAGTTGATAATAAGGTGTAAGAATAGGAGATGGATACCGAACCATTGCCTGTATTTGTTGCACTTGTGGTTGATGGAGCCACACTTGAAAAAGAGCCACCGCCACCACCGCCATAATATGCGCCGGGGTTGCCACCACCACCACCGCCACCATTAAATCCTCCTCCTCCTCCGCCGCCGCCCGAACTTCCACCTCCGCCACCATACCCTCCCACCTCAGCAACAGATCCTCCGCTGCCACCGGCAGCACCGTTTGCCGGGTCCTCTCCTCCGGAAACCGAGCCCCCGCTTATGGATGAAGCAGCCGTACCATTTGAGTTCCATCCGGCACCCCCGCTTCCATTGTATCTATTGCCACTTGGCAGAGCCCCTCCTCCTAGTCCTCCTGTTCCTCCTGCGGCACATTGATTTGCCGCATCCCTGGTTGGAGTTGGTAAATTCCCTGAACTTGACTGGCCATTTCCGCCAGCACTTCCCATAAATCCGCCACCACCTCCGCCACCGGCTATTACCAGTAAAGAATTGCTGGTTGCGTCCCAAACGTATGTTCCTCCACCACCGCCACCACCAGCGCCAACACCTGTTCCGGAAACGCCAGATCCGCCGGTAATAATATTCAGCGTATGACCGCTTGTTACCGGATAGGTTCCGGTAATGGATGCTCCATCACCCCCCGGAAGTCCGTTTGCGCTACCACCTCCCCCACCAACAGCAGTAATGGTAACTGTCGTGACCCCGCAGGGCACTGTCCAAGTCTGAACATTTGCCTGAAAACCAAAGCCGACATTTGTCTGGGAGAAGGAAGAAAAAAAAGTAAAAATAAAAACAGAAAGTAAACCTGCTTTTTTGTGCATTGTTATCGGGTGTAAAGTATAATTATTATGTATCATTACCGACCTGAGTAATTTAGCCGAAAAATAGAATTTATTTCATAAAATGTCAATTAAATTCAATTGAATTATTATTAAAAAAAGTACACTATGGCCGATTCTTTGTATTTGCTCTCCTGTGCGGACAGCCTGGCCAGCAGCATGGCCTGCGCTTTCCTTCGAGAAGTTCTTCAACTAGTCGTCTTATATGGTCTTTTCTTGTTTCCGGTTTCTTGACAATTGTAGTCCAGCATATCCATTCGTTACGTGCGAGTGGGGTGAGGTCGTTCCATTTTTCGAGTACATCCGGATTGGAAACCAAAGCTTTCATTAAATCCTGAGGAACTTCATGTACCGTACCTTCAGCTATTATTTTTTTAGTCATTTTGCAAGCCTGGATTCATCTTATTGGTCTTTATTGTTTGACGAATTCAGCCTGGCCGAAGATAAGGACTTGGCGCAAAATGGGGATGGAATTGATTGATGATGCTGAAAAAATGCAGAATAATTAATGGTAAAAGCAGGTTTATGCTTATAATTACTGTCTGAATCCGGCTTATGAAACCATCTGTTGCAGGTGAATATCAACTACTGTCTTTTAAATCCGGGAAGGAATTTGTAAAATGGCTTGCATCCGAGCATACCATTCAAAATGGTATTTGGATACGGTTTTTCAAGAAATATTCGGGGATTCCATCTATTACATATGCAGAGGCATTGGACGCCGCTCTCTGTTATGGATGGATTGACGGCCAGGTTAAAAAACACGATGAACATTCCTGGCTTCATAAATTCACTCCTCGCAGACCAAAAAGCATATGGTCGAAACGAAACGTTGAACATGCGGAGCGGTTACTTAAATCAAAAAAAATGAGAGCGGCGGGCTTAAAGGCGATAAAAGAAGCTAAAGAGGATGGCCGATGGCATAGGGCCTATGATTCACCCGGGAAAATGCAATTACCGGAAGATTTTCTCAGGTTGGTTTCTGAAAATAAGTCAATGAACACTTTTTTTATGGCCTTAAATAAGGCAAATAAATATGCAATTGCCTGGCGCTTGCAAACAGCCGTAAGGCCTGAAACGAGGGATAAAAGAATGAAGAAAATCATTGAAATGCTGAAGAACAAAGAAAAATTTCATCCGTAAACAGTTGGGTACCATGAACTTTTTTTTAAATAATTTGCGTAGTTAAGTAGCTTCACATATATTTGTAGTCAAATGACTACGTTATGAATTTGAGACGAGACGTATTTCAAGCCATAGCAGACCCAACAAGAAGGGCTATACTCCTCCTGGTGACTTCTCAATCCATGACTGCCGGAACAATCGCCTCCAATTTTTTGACTGCAAGACCGACTGTTTCGAAACATTTGCAAATACTTACCGAATGCGAATTACTGGAACAAACGCAAAACGGAAGAGAAGTTTACTACTCACTCAACGCAACTAAAATGAAAAAAATAGCTGAATTTATTGAACCGTTCCGCAAGCTTTGGGATGACCGATTTAACAAATTGGAAACTATTATGAAGAATTACAAACCAAAAAAATAGAATACTATGGAACAAAAAACAAAAATCAATGCCGAAAACGGCAGAGCTGATTTAACGATTACACGCGAATTCGATTTGCCCGTAGAGTTGCTTTTTAGAGCACATGCTGAGCCACAACTTATTGAGCAATGGATGTCAAATCCTTATGCGACCGCTAAAGCGCTTAAGTTTGAGGGAAAGAAGCACGGTAGTTATCAATTGGAATCAACTGATGCAAATGGTAAGGTTGTTTTCCGCTCTAATGGTGTAATTCATGCGTTTATTACGAATAAAAAAATCATACGCACTTTTGAGTTGGAGAATGCGCCTTTTGGCGTGCAACTTGAGGTATATGAATTTGAAAAACTCACAGACAGTACAAGTAAACTAAGCATGCATGTGATCTATGAATCGATTGCACTAAGAGACCAATTGCTCAAAATGCCTTTTGCTCAAGGAATAAACATGGCGCACAACCAATTGGAAGACCTGCTAAGTAAATTAAAATAAAACAATATGGAAAAGAGAAACAAAATCGTTTATTGGATTTTCACCGGCTTATTTACCTTTGGCATGCTGCAGAGTGGCATTTTTGCGCTGTTAAGGGTCCAAATTTGGGTTGACATGGCAGCTCATTTGGGTTACCCGATCTATTTTTTAAGCATTCTTGGAGTTTGGAAAATTCTTGGGGTAATCGTTGTTTTGCTTCCAGGACTCAAACTTATTAAAGAATGGGCCTATGCAGGATTCTTTTTTGTTATGTCGGGTGCTTTAATTTCACATCTGGTAATGGGCGATGGAGGAAAAGCAATTCTTGGTCCATTGATGCAAGCTGTTTTTATTGTTTTGTCCTGGTATTTCAGACCTTCCAACAGAAAAATAAGTTTGGATAATCAATCATGAAGCAGGACTAATTTGTAAATAGGTTTCTAGTTTTTCAATGTTTTGTTTGAGGCCTTCATCCGCTTTAAATGTTTTTACTACCTGAATAAATTGTTCTTTGGTATCAAAGAGCATGTGCCAGTGAAGTACTGTTTTTTCGTCGTGAGCTTCAAAGTTTATGGTGGCTGTGAAATGTGGTGAGGAAATGTGTTCGTATACAATTTTTTTGTGGAGAACAATTTCTCTGTAAATATTTTTATTCGGAAAATCTTTTCCATCTGGGCCGTGCATGGTTAAATTCCATTCGCCGCCGGGTTTTACATCCATTTCAGAAATTGTATTCGTAAAGCCATTTGGCCCCCACCAGTTCTTAATATGGTTTGGATTTGTCCATACTTTCCAAACCAATTCGATCGGAGCATTGAGAATACGTGAAATTCTTATTTCACGGTCTGTTGTATTGCTTTCTTTTTCTTGCATCGTTTTGTCTTTTACTGTTTATCAATAAATTCCTTTAATGATGTCCCAATTATGTGGGTCCATCCTTCTGCAAAATTTCCCCTGATAAAATCCTGATTGCTGGCAGGGAATGTCTCCAGGCCCGAATGAGTCAATCTTAAACGGGTTTTAGTTCCTTCCTCGAAGAGTTCAAACGTGACCAGTGAGCTTCCCGCATAACCATTGTACTTCCAGCTGTAACTCAGTTTTTTTTCCGGAATGGCTTCGATGATTTTACAGAGATGTAAGTAGGATCTTGATGGATCTTTGCCGCCCCTGAACTGAAACTCGAAACCTGCTTCAGGAGTAAATTCAGTTAAATCGAAATACCATTTTTTCATCTCGTTCTTGTCGGAAATAGCTTTCCAGACTCTTGCTACAGGAGCATTCAGAGTTCGTTCAAAAACGAATGGTTCTATGTAAATCAGAAGTTTATCCATCATTTGATTCCAGCCTATCTCCGCACCGGCAATATGTCCTGCTGCTTCTGGTTTAACTTTGGAGAACGTTACCTTAATGTTAAGTTTGGTTTTGTTCCCATCTTTTTCAAATAAGATACTGGTGACCTGTTCAAAAAGAGCATTCCCCTGCGTATCGAGAGCTGCGCCGGCAAAAACAATTCGTTCCGGTTTAACCAGTTCTTTATAACTACCATTCATGGGGTAAATTGTTCCGTCCGGCGCTTTCATGTGTATGAGCAATGCTCCGCCTGGCTTAACATCCATTTTGCAAAGCGGTATTGTAAAGTTATTCGGCCCCCACCATTGGGCCACTTGTTCAGGGTCGGTCCATGCTTTCCATACAAGCTCTATGGGAGCATTTAAAAGCCTTTTTAGTATCAATTCCAGATCTTTTGAATCCTTAGTTTTTTCTTTTTCCTTTGGCATGTTTTTTTGTTTTAATTTGTAATTGATTCAGGTATACTTCCAGGGCATCGAGTTTTGCATCCCAGAATTTTCTGTATTGTTCAACCCAATTTGATACTTCGGTTAGTTTTTCCAGCCTGGCTTCACAAAAGCGTTCGCGACCAGTCTGTTTAATAGCTACCAATCCGCATTCTGTAAGCATTTTAATATGTTTTGATATGGCGGGACGGCTGATATCGAAGTTCTCAGCTACCGCGTTTAAATTTAAGGACTTATGGGTCAGAAGGTTTATTATCTCTCTTCTTGTTGGGTCCGCAATGGCCTGAAATACATCTCTTCTCATCGTGTCGTGTTTTGTTTATTCGTGTAACCAAACGGTTACAAATATATATGTAACAATTCGGTTACGCAAATAAAATATCTCAAAATCAGTGGTTGGAGAACTATTTAAATAATGATAGATTTGCTGCAGCGAATAACTATTTTAAATTATGGAAATGACAATTGAAACCACGAAAATGAATGCTCCCGCCATTTATCCTTCCTTGCTTATTTTTAAACTGAACAATCGTTTATTTCTGAATGCTTTGGAAGGAGTAACGGAAGATCAGTCCAAAAAAAGAATCAGCGAACATTCGAACTCATTAATCTGGATAGCTGCACATACTGTATGGGCACGTTACAATACCCTGAACCTGCTGGGGAATCCGGCTGATAATCCTTTCAAAGGACTGTTTGAAAATTTCAGGGCTTATGATGCGAATGATGTGTATCCAACATTGGAAAAAGTAAAAAGCGATTGGCAGACGGTCGGCCCACTTTTGAAAGAGGTTCTTCATACCGTATCCGAAGAACATCTTAAAGGCACTGCTCCGTTTAAGAACCCTACCGGTGATTCAACTATTGGCGGGACTGTTGTTTTTCTTGCTCAGCACGAAAGTTATGACATTGGCCAAATGGCGTATTTAAAAAAATATTTTACTAAAGTAGCAATGAGCTATTCATAATAGAATTCACACTTAGTTAAGACCTATTCAGGAGTGAAAATGGCAACAACAATTCTGGTAGCAGGTGCAACGGGTGATCTTGGAGGAAGGATTATTAAAGCCTTGCTCAACAGGGGTGCTCAAGTACGGGCATTGGTTAGGTCTGTCGCCGATACTGCGAAAATTGCAAAGATTGAAGAACCTGGTGTAAAGATAATCCCGGTTGTCAATTGGAGTGGATCAGAGTTGGCGAGTGCCTGTGAGGGAGTATCCTGTGTAGTATCGGCCGTACAAGGTTTGCGCGATGTGATTGTTGATGCGCAATGTCTTTTACTGGATGCGGCCATTTCGGCTGGTGTTCCCCGATTCATTCCCTCTGATTTTGCCAGTGATTTCACCAAACTCCCTGCGGGGAGCAACCGGAACTTCGATTTACGACGGGAATTTAATGTTTACCTGGATAAGTCCTCTATCAATGCGACCTCCATCCATAATGGTGCTTTTGCAGAGCTATTAAAATACAATATTTCTTTTCTCAATTTCAAAGATAAAACCATTGGCTATCTGGGTAGCCCGGATTGGAGAGTTGACTTTAGCACAATGGATAACACGGCAGCTTATACTGCTGCCGCTGCCCTGGATGCTTTGGCTCCAAGGGTTTTACGCATTGCCAGCTTCCAGATAAGCGCTAAGGAAATGGCTGTTGTGGCAGGTGAGGTTTTAAAGACGAGGTTTGAACTTGTAAATATGGGAACTTGCGAAGCCCTGGATGAAAAAAACAGGCGTGATCGTGCGGCCCACCCTGAAAGTGAGAAGGAGATCTACCCCAATTGGCAGAGGGGCCAATACATGCACAGTATGTTCAGTGTTCAACTCAATCCCCTCGATACGAGTCGCTATCCGGATATCAGGTGGACCAGCGTAAAGGAAGTGTTGTTATGAAACCGGCAGACTATTTATTTGTGACGCATGATTGGCAGCCAAGTCTTCCATTTCTTTCCTGAGTACTTTATCTTTAAACTGGAGTTTGCCATCAGTATCCTGAAATTTCTCAAGAAATTTACTTATTATAATTTTGCCTGTAATCACTGCGCCCAAACGTTTTAGAATCGTTTCAGCATGAATAATCGAATTTGCGCCGCCACCGACCGGAGAAACACTTAGCAGTAAAACGGGTTTATCTTTCAGAACTTTATAATTCTTATCTACTCTTGAAAGCCAATCCATCGTATTTTTAAAGACCGCTGTGATTGAACCATTGTTTTCGGGTACCGAAATAACCAAACCGTCGGTTTTGTCTATCTGCTCTTTCAGTTTTTTGGTATTTTCCGGAATTCCTTCCTTTTGCTCTGTTTCGATTGAGTAGACAGGCATTGGAAAATCCCGCAGATTAATAACCGTATTGGTCGTCTGCTTAAACATTTCTGAAATAGTTACAATTACCCTTTGATTAACAGACTTAGGACTATTGCTTCCGGCAAAAAATAATATATTTTTCATTTGAGTATAGTTACTGATTTTTTATTTAATGACTTTTCAGTACAAAACTCCTTTCACTGAAGGCCGGTATGTCCGGTTGACGCTCATAGAAATACTTGATTTCATCTTCTTTATCCATGAGCCCCAGGCTGTATAGAACCGGAACGAAGTGATCGGGAGTGGGGGCAGCAAGTTTTCCCAGCTTATGGCTGGTTTCATAATTGAGAAGGTTCTCCATATTCCTCTGGTCCAGTTGTTTTTTGATCCATTCATCATATTCTGCCTCCCATCCGTATGGAGTCCTGTCGTTCTTTCTGAACTTTTCACCTGCAAGAGGCAGATTGTGGATGAGCGCTCCGCTTCCGATAATCAAAACACCTTTTCTTCGTAAGGATTTTAACAGTTTTCCCAATTCGTAATGATAGCTTGGTTTGGCGTAATAATCTATACTCATTTGGAAGACCGGAACATTTGCGTCAGGGAATAAGTGCATTAGCATAGGCCAGGCACCGTGATCGAGGCCCCAATCGGTTGTCTCTTGGATGGCTGGACTACTCTTTTTTACTTCATGCGCAACTTCCGGCGCTCCTTTTGCGTGATACTTCACCTCGTAATACTGCTTTGGAAATCCATAGTAGTCGTATATCTGTTTTTGCTCCGGTGAAATATTAACGTAGGTACCACGGGAACACCAGTGCGCCGACACGACCAGTATTGCCTTTACTTCAAAATTGTTTCGAAGGTCTTTTCCCAACTCAAAAAGTGAATTCCAAAATGGAGACTCTTCGATGGATAAAGGTATATCAAGCGGACTACCATGCGAAGTAAAGAGCACAGGTAATTTTTTATTCTGTACAGGAAGCGCCCCTGTCAGGTTTCCGAATGCTTTAAGGTTCATTAGAATTAAACAGTTAACAAGTGTGTCCTAAACCTAAACTAGTCATCCAGCCCCTTTCCATTGAGAATTTTTTTCATGTGTTTTTCGATTCTGGATTCACGGGTTATGGATTGTTTGGGTTGGGAGAAATAAAACAGGTAAGCTCGTTGCCTTCCCGGAGTCAATGCATAAAAAGAAGTTTTCAGGGCTGGAATTTTATTTAATTTATGTTGAAATTCTTCAGGAACAGGAACTTCTCGGGTCTTTTTTAACTGTACTTTCAAACCGGCTTTTTCAACTTCTACAGCCTGATAAATATAGGCTTTCAGGATGGCTCTGTTTTTTTTTATCTCCCTGACATTGGTAAACCGAATCTGACGGGCCGCCTGTACATTTTTGGTTTGCTGAATAAGCATCCCATGGGTATCCTTCAGCAAAACGCCTTTAAAGAATAAAAAGGCGCAGTACTCTTTGAATACATGAATTAAAACAATGTTCTTTTCCTGAGACAGGTAACATGGACAGCCCCACTTTAATTCTTCGTTCAGTTGACAGTCAAGAGCAATGCTTCTCAATAGTGTGATTTCTTCCTGCCACTTTGTGGCTTTATTAAAGTAAAAATCAACCCTGGGATTCATTCCGTTCGCATCTTGCATACATTTATGCAATTAGTTGACTGCAAATATAATGCAGTTGTTTAACTGCACAAAATAAATCTATGCTACATTAAGCCCATGGGGGTTTTGACACCCTTTTTTCCGTTGCATTTACGTGCAGCGCAGGATGAGGTTCCCAATACAAGTACTACCAGGAGGGAGATTAGTACTGAATTTAACCGTCTTGTGAAATTCATGCTTTGAACGAATAGGTACTAATCGGGTTATCTGGCCTGTCTGTCTTTGCTAATTAATTTTTTTGTAAAAAAAGAAATACCGGTATCCATTTCAATACTTTGTACGGTTTTATCTGTTTTGCCGGGACTCTATTACGCAATGGCCCTTTCTGTAAGCGGAGTAGGGGGGATGATTGGGTGAACCGGGTAATTTCGGGTGAATCAGGACTAATCGTTTTTCTTGTCACCTACAAAATGATCTTCCTCATCCTGAAACAGAACATTGAATGTTGTCAGGCTGCCGTAAATACGGGTAATGTATTGCTGCATATTGATTTTGTCCTCATCCGTTAGCTTGGGATGGCTGTTGATGTTTTGTTCGAGTACCCGAAGACGGTCCCGAACCATAACGATTTTATGAAAGAAGGTTTCAATGGGAACTTCTTTGGGTTTAAGGGTATCTGAACCTGGTTTTAACAGCAGTGTTCCTCCCTGCCACTTTCCGGCAAGGTCAATGGGTTTACTGATATCTGAATATTCATTCAGAATGCGGATTAGCGTCTTTTCTAGTTCTTCCATGTCCAGTTGATCTGAAGTTTCTTCTTTTAAAATAACAATATCTTCTTCGGCTTTGTTAATGGTCAATTCGATTGTTCCAAGTTTGCCGAAGTTTACGGTATAAATGCGTTCCTCAAGGCTGAGTATTTTCCCTTTCCCGTATCGGACGTGATCTATTGTAAGTCCTTCTGACAGTGAAATCATGGTTGAAAATAGGAAGAAATAGTCTTACATTAGCAATTATAACTCCCGAAATCATAAACAAAATTCCTGAAATCATGAAAAAAATACCGGTGTTGCTTTTATTTGTTTTAGCAGCCTTGTCTATGGTACTGCCCAAACAATTCAATCAGGAACCTATGTTTACTGTATTTTACTTTCTATTAACGTTTGATGCTGCATTTTCCCAGGCCGTTTCTTGGGCTTCTTTGGAGAATCGCCGGTTGATCGTATGGTTTTCCATACAACGGTAGGATCATTCAGGCCGACTTGTATGGAATCACGCATATGCAGCGTATGTAAATTTGAGTCGGTTGACTTCCATATTCCTGTAAAATTTCCGGGTGCCGGACCTGTTTCGATGTCCCCGTTCCTGCCAGCATCAGGCTTTTCTTAGTTGACTCATTCTAATCTTCTATTTTGCTGTCAATCCAGGATTCGAGATTAAAAACGGTGAGTGCGTCCTTTTCATAGGGGTGTTTTTTTAATTCCTGCAGTTTTTTTTTGAGTTCTGAAAAAAGCAGCTTCAACTGTTTTCGGGAGTTGGCTTTGTAAATTCTTTCAAAAGAACCGAGAATGAGTTTTTCGGCCCGGCCGTAAATTCCCTTTTTAATGATGAAGTTCTGTGTTGATTTTAAAAAATAGCTATGTAAAGGATCGTTACCGATTTCAAATAAAATCATCAGAAGGGCTATCCTTGAGCTTCTGTGCAGTTCAATCTGAAAATCCTGACTCGATTCATTAAAAATTTTAGTTATCCATTTCAGTGAATTTTTGTAGTCCTTATTTCCAAAATAGACATGCGAAATGTTGTAGTAAAAGGCGGTGAGAAATTTTTCATTCAACAGGGGCCTGTATTTGTTTAAACCGTTCAGTATTCCGCTTAATTGATTCGCCGCTTTTTCGAAGTCTCCCTTCTGAAGGTAAATGACAAGTAACGGAGAATAATAGGATCTGAATATTCTGGACTGAATTTTAACTGATTTTGACACCTGAGGAATGAGTACGGCCAGATTCTTTATAAGGGCTAATGTATTTTCTGCCGCTGAGAAGTTTCCATCTGAAATGTAAGCTATAACCAGGTTATTGAGACAGCCCATGTAGAGATTGGGTTGTTCAGCACGGATTTTAGGATTGGAATCGAAAAGCGCCAAGTTTTTTTTGAAAAATAGCTGACTCGATTTAAATTGTTTAACCGCCATATAGTAAATCCCCAAAGCTCTGAGGTAAGATTGAGCTGCATAAAAGGGTAAGGCTTTTTCTTTTGCATGCCGGTAGTTGAGAATAAATTTTCTGATACGGTCGGACTCCTTCTTATTTCTGACTTCCTGGTGTTGTAACCTCCAATAGTCCATTCGTATCCGAAGAGTCTCCAATTCATTGATTAGTCGTATTTTTTCCTGGATTTTTTTCTGTTCGTCCAAAACGGATGCTACTTCTGTTTCTATTTTATCCGGATCAGGCCCGTTTTCAATAATCTGTAACTGCCATTGCAATAGTACCGGCAAGATTTTAAGTTTTCCATAGTCGTATGCAAGGATTTTGGCTTTCAGCAGTTTTTTTTTGCACATGGAATGGAGCCCTTTCTGGTGCAGTATCTCCACCTGATGAATCAATCGGTATATTTCATTTTCGACAGACCCTTTGCTGTAAAATTGTTCGAGACTTCGGAGTATAAGTTCCTGCAGGTAGGCTTTTAAATTATGAATCAGTTCCTTTTTTATGCGTTTCTCACTTCTGAGTATGCTTTCTTCATCGTATTCCTTTTGCTTATCAAGAAGTTTAAACAGCAGTAAATAGCTATTTTCCTTGCCGATAATGTGACGGGAGGCAAAAATGCTGAAATGCCTTTTTTCTGATCCGGAAAGGCTTTTAATCAGGTTGAAAAGAGAATTCGTAGTATTCATAAATGATCAGACCAGATATAAAAATACTAAAAAAGTGCATAAATTATTGATTTGTAATGTATATATTTAAAAACAGACACAATAAAAAATGATCATTTTGATGTTTTCATTGCCTGTGTTTTGGTTAAATTAGAAGGAACAGTTTAATCTATATCAGCATGAAAAGACCTGGACTCCGCCGATTAACTGATTGCATCCCCCAATTAACTGTTTCGTTGTTCTTTTTGATTTCATTTTCTATACGCTGTTTTGCGGGCAATTCTAATGAAGTAAATGGGCCATCAGACAAACAACTTAGGGGGAACGGGTTGATGTTCACCGCAAATAAGGGGCAACTAGCGGATACTAAGGGTAATCTGCGGCCTGATGTATTGTTTTCTACTGCCGGAGGCGGGGCTGGTATTTATCTGCGTAAAACAGGAATCAGCTATGTGTACAGCAATAGGTCGGAAGTAGTTGAGCAAATCAAGCAAGAGGTGGAAGTACAGGAATTGTCAGGCAAGCTATCGGAGGCGGGGGAAAAACTGAAGAAACGGGAACTTTTGGAAAAAGCATCAGTAAAAGTTCATCGGATAGATATGGATTTTCTAAATAGCCTGCCTGAATTACAGGCAGGCCGCACTCTATTCTCTGCCACAGGCGAAGACGAAGTTGAGGGCTATTCAAATTTTTACTACCCGCATTGCCCTCAGGGCGTGACGAATGTGAAATCGTACAACAAAGTTCAGTATAAAAATATATATGCTAAGATTGATGTGACATTCTATGGATCGAAAGGGAACGGAATGGAATATGACATCATTGTTCAGCCTCATGGGGATCCTACTCAGATCAAACTTAACTGGACCGGAGCTGATAAAATAGAGATTGACAACAAAGGAGATCTGCTGATTACTACCAGTGTCAATGAATTTTACGAATCCATACCAAGGGTGTATCAGATTATCGAAGGAAAGACGGTTTTGGTGAAGGCGAGTTATGAATTAACCAGATCGGCTAATCGCTATTCGCCAATCGCTAATTTTGTAGTTTCATTCAAACTTGGACATTACAATCCAGACTTCCCCCTAGTCATCGATCCCTGGGTTACCTATTATGGTGATTCAGATACAGGCACAGACATTGCAACAGATAATACGGGAAATGTAGTTAGTACAGGATATGTCGTTTCTCCCAGTTTTCCGGTTTTGCCAGGAGGCTATACGCAGGCCTGGGGGCTGGGGGGAACGAATGCCTATGCTCAGAATGCCTATGTGTTGAAGTTCAGCCAGGCCGGAACCCGGCTTTGGGCTACGTACTATGGCGGGAGCGATTTTGATACAGGAAATGGGATTGCTGCTGATAATTCGGGAGATGTGGTTATTACAGGCTGTACCCAGAGTTCTGATTTTCCGGTTACTTCCGGTGCTTTTCAGACCGTTTATGGAGGAATGAGTGATGCTTTCGTTGTGAAATTTAATTCGGACGGAGTCCGGCTATGGGCCACCTATTATGGTGGAAGTACTTATGAAAATCGTCCCTATAATGGAAGCATCGCTACGGACAATGCCGGAAATATTCTGATTTCAGGTGATACCGAGTCGTCGGATTTTCCGGTAGTGGCTGGAAGCGGATATACTCAGCCGTTTGGTGGCTTCCACAATGCTTTTGTGGTAAAATTTAATCCTCTTGGATCGGTGCTATGGGCCACTTATTACGGTGGTCCTGGTGATGACTCTGGTGCCGGAATAGCGACTGATCATTCCGGCAATATATTTATTACAGGAGAGGCAGGATTTGATTTCCCAGTCCTTTCTATAGGAGGTTATTCTCAGGCCTGGCTAGGTGGCAGTGCCTTTGTTGTAAAATTTAACGCTGCCGGAGTCAGGCAATGGGCAACCATTTATGGGGGAGGGGCAATTAGTGGAAGTACTTTTGGCACCGGTATTGCTACAGACAATACCGGGAATGTTGTCCTAACCGGCATTACTACATCTGCTGATTTCCCAATCTCTCCGGGAGCTTTCCAATCCGTTTGGGGAGGGAGTGGCGACGCTTTTGTTGTGAAGTTTAATACGAATGGTTACAGGCAATGGGCAACGTTTTTGGGAGGAAATGAATCGGAATGCGGATGGGGTCTTGCTATAGATGCCGGCAGCAACATTTTTATTTATGGTGATTTTGAAGACTCCGGTGCCGGAAATTATCCCATCAGCGTCTGCGCCTTCCAAAACACGATAGGAGGGCCTCCGGCACCAGGCACAAATGAAAATCAATTCGTAGCAAAATACGATTCGAGCGGTAATCAGCATTGCATTACGTATATGGGCGGACCGGGAGAGGACGATCACGATCAAAACCTGGGGATTGCGCTTTATGGCCATTTCCTTTATATCACCGGAGAAGCACCTGCGGGGTATCCGGTAACCAGTGGCGCTTTTCAAACCAGTTATGAAGATACCTATCCTGACGGGGGCAGTGGTAATACCTTTATCAGTCAACTCTGTGTCAACCTGTGCGAAGCGAAGGTGCTTGGCCTGGGCTTCTCTGCGAATTCTACCAGCGTTTGTCCTTCTGTTCCTGTTAAGTTTAGCCCAACGGTAGCGAATTCGTGTGATACCACTGGGTATAGGTTTCAATGGACTTTCGCAGGAGGAACTCCGGCCAGTTCAGATTCTGTAAGTCCTACCATCCTGTTTTCAGGAGTTGGCAATCATGATGTTAAATTGGTGGTGACCACCGTATGTAAGACAGACAGTCTCATTCTGCCCTCCTATATTACTATCCATTCATGCGGGTTGATTTCAGCACTCGCTGTAGGTTCTGATGCCTGTAAGGGATCCTGCGCCACATTGACATGCAGCGGATCAAGCGGCACTTTTCCTTATACGTATTTATGGAGTACCGGGTCGACTTCACAGACTATCAGTCCTTGTCCGCTTTTAAGCAGCACCTATACCGTTACAATAACCGATGCTACCGGATTAACGGCTACCTCTACTGCTGCGCTTACCATTCATGCGCCTGTTGTATTAGTGACTACTGCGGATACTATTACCTGCAATGGTGCAGCTGACGGAAGCGCTTTGGTAATCGTTACAAGCGGTACTCCAATGTATACTTATTTGTGGAGTACTTCAGCCACCGGTCAAACTGCAAGTAACCTGGCTCAGGGGACCTATTCGGTAACCGTTACCGATGCAAACAATTGCCAGAGCGAGAGAACTGTTGTCGTCACTCAACCCACAGCGATTCGTGCCAATCCTGGACCAGTTGGCCTGGCCACCTGTGGCCCCCCAAATGGTGTGGTTTCAGTTGACCCATCGGGTGGCAGCGGGGCTTATACTTTTAACTGGGCTCCTTTGGGTGGAACCGGTCAAACTGCACAACGTCTGATTGCGGGAGATTATACGGTTACCATCACCGATGCCAATGGTTGCAGCTTAATTACAAGTACAACAGTTGGCGCTGATACGAGTCTTCCCATTGTCAAGGTGAGCAGGGATACGAGCATTTTATCAGGCCACTACCTGCAATTAAATGCAGCTGGAGGACTAACCTACAGCTGGACGCCATCGAACGGGCTCAGTGATCAAAACAGTAACGATCCGATTGCCGATCCAAGGCAGACAACAACTTATACGGTTCTTGTAACGGATGCAAATGGTTGTTCGTCAACCGACAGCGTATTGGTAATGGTAAATGAACCGACCGACTGCGACTCCTTGAGCATTTTTGTGCCCTCGGCCTTTTCTCCCAATGGGGACGGACAAAATGATGTATTCTATGTGCGTGGAACTCCCTGTGTCATTCAACTAAGTTTGACCATTTTTGACCGTTGGGGGGAATTGGTTTTTGAGACCGGCAACCCATCTGCCGGCTGGAATGGGACGTTCAGAGGAACCCCCATGAACACTGCCGTGTTTGTGTATTTCCTTAACGCTACCTTGTCAAACGGGGAGCGTATCAGTAAGAAGGGAAATTTGACGCTGATCAGGTGAACTATTTCATCTGGCAAGTATTATTTTCTGTGTATAGATTCTGTACCCATTCGTTCCTGAGCATAAGTTTCAGAAGTGATAAACAGTTGCCCTCCGAATACCGAAAATAAGGCAATTGCAAATTTTTTCAGGCGTTTGAAGTTCAATCCAATCGGGCTTAAATCGGGGGCCTGGCTGAGTTGATCCTGGTTGAACCTGCCGCTCCATAAAACAGGAGCTACTTTAGGCTCAAGTACTAAAAAGGCAAAAAATAAAACACTACAGCCGCAACTAAGGCGGCTGAAATTCCTGCTGCAATCATTTGAGTTGCTTTGGCACGATCCTTTTTTCTGAATTCAGCCTCCGTTATACTATCCATCTTTCCCAGTTCGGAAAAATTGAAATAACCTTTCATCCCGAATCCTACGCAAAATTTAAAATAGACCTGCTGGATGCCGATTGCCAGGGAAGTGACAGGAAAGAAAAGGCAGAGGCGCCACAGTTTGTCAGCGTGAACAAGTATCAGAACAACAATCAATGCAATTGCAAAAAGCATTGAAAAAACAGCTACTTTTTTCCTTGCTTTTATTTCCTCCCGGCCGATATTGCAGGTTCCGGGTACATAGTTTAAGGAATTGGTCATTTCGGTTTTGTTTTTTTAGAGTTCGAAACAATTTGTTTTCTGTGTAACGTACCCCAGTTTCTCAATTCGTCTATTACTTTCTCAAGTGATTTGCCATAACTTGTCATGGAGTATTCAACAACAACAGGAACGGATGGTATAACGGTTCGCTTTACCAAAAGATTGGCTTCCAGGTCCCTGAGTTCTTTCGAAAGCATTTTATCAGTAATTTTCGGAATTTCCTTGGCGATCTGACTAAATCGTTTATTTCCAAAGGAAAGGGAAATAATAATCGGAAGCTTCCATTTGCCGCTTAGAATATCCAACGCATCCCTCACCGGAAGGATCATTTTGGTGCATTCGCTGTGATTTTTTATTTCGTCAGGCATGGTTATCAACTAAAATAACTATACTAAAGTATAGTTATTTAATATGGTTTTATACTATACATAGTATAGTAAAGTTAATTACCTTTGCGTAAATAAACAAATAAAATTAAAAACTATCATGGAAGCAACAGCAGTTTTACAGAAGACAAAATGGGTTATCGACGCTATGCACTCTGAAGTACAGTTCAAAGTGAAGCACCTTATGATTTCCACTGTTACGGGTTCATTTAAGACGTTCAGCGGAACGATCACCTCTTCATCAGAGGATTTTGAGAATGCCGATGTTCAGTTTTCAATTGATGTGAAGAGCATATTCACCAATCAGGAAATGCGGGACAATCATTTGAGAAATGCGGATTTCTTCGAAGCGACCAAGTACCCTACTATTGATTTTAAATCCACTTCCTTTAAAAAGGTAAACGGAACGGATTACCGACTTGAAGGAAATCTGACAATGAAGGGTGTTACCAAGCCGGTTATCGCGAAAGTTGATTTCGGAGGTGTGGCCAAGGATGGACAAGGTAATCTGAAAGCGGGATTTGAGGTAACGGCCACAATCAACCGAGTGGATTTTGGGGTGTCCTACAATGCCTTAACAGAGGCTGGAGGAGTGGCCTTAGGGGAAGACATTAAACTGATTGCCAATATTCAACTTGCAAAAGCGAAAGCCGAATAATCGAAAAACCGGGGCAGGGCCAACGGTTAAAGGTGGAGATTGGTACGGAAAAGTTTAACAGCGAGGGCGAGCATAATGACTCCAAAAACTTTACGGAGAATGTTAATTCCGCTTGGCCCTAAAATTTTTTCAATCAAATCCATGTTTTTTAGAACAACGTAAATCACAATCACATTGATTACTATGGCAACAACTATATTTTCAATATGGTATTGAGCCCGCACGGACAGTAATGTCGTCATGGTACCTGCGCCTGCAATAAGGGGAAAGGCTATTGGAACGATTGAAACCGTTGCGGGGGTGTCGTCTTTGTAAAATTTAACGCCCAGAATCATTTCAAGTGCCAGTAAAAAAAGAATGAAGGAACCTGCAATGGCAAATGAACTTATGTCAATTCCGATGAGATTGAGAATAGATTGTCCTACAAAAAGGAATGTGATCATAATTAATCCGGAAACCAGGGTTACTTTCTCGGGATGAATTTCTCCCACTTTAGCCCTGAGGTTGATTAATATGGGAAGGCTGCCAACCACATCAATAACGGCAAAAAGAACCATTGTGATGGTAGCTATTTCTTTCAGGTCGAAACTCATCAACTAAAGGTATCAAAAAAAGATTTAGCTTCGTCCTATGAATATACTTGTGAAAAGTAAGCCATACGTGATCGGGTTTCTGATTCTTTTGCTGACTATCATTTTGTATAGCTGTAAACCCAAAACGAATACCGTTGCGCCGGAGCCTCCTTCATCAGGTACCGGAACACTAAGCAATACGCTGGGTTTTGGCATTCTCAACCGGATTAAAGGAATCTGGAACGGGCCGGTAACTTCAACTACTCCCCTGGGGAGTTATCCGGTCTGGATTGTGGATTTCAGGCCGATTTCAGCGAATCAGATTGCTGCGAAAAACGAGCTGGACACTGCCAATTCTATCTTCATGTCTCTTTTTATCGTAAAGTATGCCAATCAATATAAGGTTGCTCTTCGAAACGGAGGCGAATTTGAATCCATGACAAGGGTGGCTTACTTCCTGGCAGACAGCGTTTCTGAGAATGGAACAAATGCGTTTTACAGATTTGCTGAAATTGTTCAGGGGATAAAAAGGGCGTATGCTGATTTTATATTCAGCGGAGACAGCATACATATAAATACCTATACCAATCAGGAGGGAGGCGTTCCTTCTCCGGTTCTGCATATGTCATGGAATGCAGGACTTCAGGATACCATGTCCTGTAAGCCTGCGGTCGCTAATTTTTCGTTTCCTCAAAAAACACTGACCAAAGACTTTTCATCTGTTTCATTTCCGGCTTCACCGGTTACGGGATTGCAGGAATCTGTTTATTACGGAGTCCCCGGTACGACGCCTCCGGGCGACCCCTATCCGGATAATGCGCAACCTTACGTGGGGAAAACAACAGCCAATTTTAGTTTTGCGTTGCCAACGTATGCGCCCAATACGGCTACTAGAGTGTTGTTGATTCTGACAACTCAGCCCCTTATTTCGGGCACATCAATAAATATGAAAAACATATCAAGGTATGTTATCCTGAATGCGGGAGACAACACATATGTTTTTAATTCGATGCATCCGGGTACGTATTATTTTTACGCCATTTATGACGCTAACGGGGACGCCACTTATACGAACCCTTCTGCGTTTGGAAGTCCCGGGGAATGGCTGGGAACCTCAGGTAGCTCTTTTACGCTTTCACCTTCGGGAACGGCAACTGCAAGTGTTACGATTAACACTACTATTCCGTAAAATCTATTTGAAAATCAAATAATTAGCGGATTACCTGTTTTTTTGTTCGTTAAATTGTTTGCTTTTAGTGATGACTTGTTGCAATTTTGGGCATTCTAATTTTATAGGTCAATCCTGTTATGTAAACATTAAAAAAAAACAAATGAAAAAAAGAATCCGTAAAATTTCAGGTTTTGGAATTGTTGTTGCAGCAGTTCTTTTAATCAATGCGTGTCAAAAAAAGGAGGCCGCTACCACAGCTACTCCTGATACCAGCACTACCAGCGCTACCGATAATAATACTGCTGAAACGCGCAATACCGAGATTAACAATATAGGTTCAACTGCTATTGAAAATAACGGTAACACCGGTTCAATGAATAATTTGAAATCGAGAACCCCGGGGATTTTTACTCCTCAATCGGGATCTGTTACGATTACCGGTGACTCCAGCAACAGAATTTTTACCGTTACTTTTGTCGCCTTCACTGGTCCGGACAATATTCTGCGCAACGGAACAATTGTGTTCGATTACAGTTCTTCTTATGCAAAAGCCCACTGGTACAGGGATTCAGGGCTTGTTCTGAATGTTACAACTCCCGGAAATACTTATACCGTAGCCGGAAGTACTGTTGAAATCAATAACAAGACGATCCGGAATATGGGTCGTATTTCAGGAGGGGATCTGACCTGGAAAGACAGCAGCAACATTACCATTGTACCTTCGGGAGGCGGATCGAATATTCTCTGGAATTGCAGCCGAACCACCATTTTATTGAATACGAACGCGTATACGTTTACTGCGGATGACGGCAGTTCGGGAACAACAAATTACCCTGCTGTTTTTCATGGCTACGGAGGAGGACTTGCAAACTGCATTAACTGGCCACAGGCTATCCTGAGTTTTTCAGGCGCTTTCGCAGGAACCGCTTCTGATGGCGAAGTATATACCGGAAGTGTATCGTCCGGAACTCCTTTAATCCTGAATTTCAATTGCACACCCCAGTATACACGATTCATGTATGTTTCAGGTGTACTAAGTTTCACCCCGACCGGCAAGCTGACCCGAACCATTAACTATGGGAGCGGCACCTGTGATCTGACATTCAATATTGCCATAGGACCCTGGAATACCAACATTACACTTTAAAGTTTTCTTGAAACTACTTTAATCAGCGGGAAGAAGAGGGCTATACTCAGCACGGCCATTACTGCTTCAATAACAAGCATCCCTGTCGGACCAAAGCGTGAATGTGCCCAGCCGTCTACGATAGTCATGTAGTAAATCGGAACATTTGAAAGGCATGCATAAACGGTGAATTTTGTCGCGGCGGCTCCTTTGCCGATGGCCTCAAATACAAAGGCGCTGAATGCCGCATAGGCAAATCCGAGTGTGAAGGCATAGACGGAAGTCCAGATGATATACATGATCTGGGTATGGGGGCAAAAGGCCATGGCTAAAGTGCACAGGGCCTGTGTGAGTCCAAAGAGGAGGTAGGCTTTCTGGCGATCCATGCGGTCGCAAATCCATCCTCCGATCAGGCATCCTGCCGCTGTGATAATGCCGCCCATAATACCGGTAACAAAAGCGACGGTGTCTGCGCTGGCTTTCCAGTCGGATGAAACGGCCGACCATAAGTTAGACGCTGCTCCTGTGCCCAGGGGAAGAAAACAGAGGAACAAGGCCAGAAATCCCAGCCGGGTCTTGCCGGTCGTCCAGATGTCCTGAAAAAGATTGCGAAGGGTTTTTGCCATTTTTTCGGTGCGTACCGACGAAGCAGGTTCCTTTACAAAAAACAAAGCTAAGCAGCACAACATACAGGAAACGGCAAGCAGTATGGCAGGCATCCAACCGGATGAACAGTGCTGGGCAAGCCAAAGCCCTGCACCGCCGCCGAGGCCCGCTCCTCCAAGGTTTCCGGCCTGGGAATAGCCTCCGACCCGCCCTTTCATTTCCTCAGGCGTATCGTGCGCCGCAAGTCCGTTGGTTGCAATTCCTAAAAAGGAGACGGCTATATTTGCGAGCACAACAATGATTGTTAAAAGGGGAAGACTGGATTCCCTGATGGGGAGAATGCCGGTTGTGATTAATCCTGCAGATGTCACGAATGCGGAGAGGAGGTACCACTTTTTCAGGGAAAGGCTGGTGTCGACAAGCGGGGCCCAACTAAATTTAAATACATGGGGAAGCAGGCTTGCCGCAACTAAAGCGGCAACGGCCTCTACAGATACTCCTGCTTTGGAAAAAAGGTAGGTAAATGCAACAGTAATGTATCCGCCCAGAATGCCGAAAGGTAAAATAAGGACAAGGAATACAAAAGGATGGGACTGTTTCCCGGAGGTCTTCTGGTTATCGGTTTCTTTTGTCAGAAATTTAAAGGTACATAAAAATGCTATTTTTGCTGATAAATTAGTCTGTCGTGAATAAATTAAGCGGAACTCAAAATCCTTTTCATATTGTCGTTGTGGTTGCAGCTCTTGGCTACTTTGTGGACATCTACGATTTGATTTTGTTCAGCATCGTTCGTGTTCCCAGCCTGAGGGACATCGGAATTCATGAGGATCAATTGAAGGCATCGGGAATTTTTCTGATCCAGATGCAGATGGCCGGAATGATTGCGGGCGGTATTGTCTGGGGAATTTTGGGTGATAAAAGAGGGCGGCTTTCTGTTTTGTTTTTTACCATATTGCTGTATTCACTTGCGAACCTGGCTAACGGGTTTGTACATACGTTTCAGCAATATGCCTGGCTGAGAGTGATAGCCGGTTTCGGACTCGCCGGGGAATTGGGTATTGGTATAACGTTGGTTTCTGAAGTCATGAGCAAGGAATCCCGTGCCATCGGAACGAGCCTGGTATCGGGAGTGGGAATTGCAGGGGCAGCACTTGCCTTTGCTTTTGCCGAATGGGGATGGAAACAAGCCTATTGGGCAGGGGGGCTTCTGGGGCTTCTGTTACTTGGTTTCAGAGTATATGTTCAGGAGTCGGGAATGTTTGAGAAAATCAAAAAAGAGGCTGGCAAACGGGGAGATTTCTTTTGTTTTTTTACAGACAAGGAGCGATTCAGGAAATACATCAGTTGCATCCTGATCGGGATCCCGGTTTGGTTCGTGATCGGAATACTCGTGACGTTTTCCAAGGAGTTCGCCGAATACCTGGGACTTGGAACCGTAAATGTGGGCAAAGGGGTCATGATCCATTACATGGGGGCTGCATGCGGCAGTTTGCTTACGGGTTGGCTGAGTCAGGTTTTGCATTCCAGAAAAAAAGCCATTGCCTGTGCTCTGATTACGCTTACGCTTGTTACCGCAGGCTATTTTTCGGCCTTCGGGGTTTCGCTGAATGTGTTTTATTTTATTCTTTTTATACTCGGTATTTCACAGGGATACTGGGCTGTATTTATAACTGTGGCAGCAGAGCAGTTCGGAACCAATATCCGTTCAACGGCAACCACGACGATACCGAATTTTGTCAGGGGGTCTACGGTGCTGATGACTTTTTTCTGGGGAGAGCTTTCTCCGTCGCATGGAATTTTGAAGGCTGCACTCGCCATTGGTCTGGTTGTAGTTGTTCTGGCTTTCCTTGGGCTATACAATCTGCGTGAGACGTACGGCAAGGAACTGGATTATACCGAGTAAAATGAATAGATTTAAGAGGCGGTCGATTCTGATTTGGGCACTTTTTACGGTTCTTTTTTTTTCTGGCTGCAAAAAAAATGGTATCAGCCTGAACAGTTCTTCGGTTTACCTTGGGGAAAACATTCTGGTGAGGAAAGTTGTGTTCACCGGCAGTACTACCGGCTATGCCTGCGGGGGTGTTAAGGGTTCCAACGGTTTTATTTTTAAAACAAGCAACGGGGGACAAAGCTGGCAGCAGATTTACAATTCGGGAAGCAATGAGTTGTTCGATGTTTTTTTTGTAACAGATTCGACCGGCTTTGCCTGCGGCGATAATTTGACCCTGCTTAAGACCACAACAGCAGGGGCCCGGTGGTTTTCAATTAATGCAAATCCGTTGGCTTATAAATGTCCTGTCTATCCTTTAAAAGGAATTTTTTTTACCGATACCCTGAATGGCTATGTTGCCGGTGGTGCCGGTTTTGACCTGGGCTTAACTTTACGCACAGTAAACGGTGGAATTTCCTGGTTGTATTCGACCTATCCCCGGGAACTTCGCGATTTGTATTTTTCTGATGCGGGCAACGGATTTGTCTGTGGCTACGGAATTGTGATGAAAACCAGCGATGGGGATCAGAGTACGAGTGTGGCAAATGTTGTGGGCGATTTTTTCACCAGCATCTGCACCACACCGAATCAGACATTATTTGTGGGGGGCTACGCAGGAGGTATTTACCGTTCGGCTGATGGGGGTGCAACCTGGGCTAAGGTTTACAGCAGCGGTTCAAATTTCAATGGCGTTGCTTTTGATTCTGATCTGGAGGGCTTTGCGGTAGGAAATAACGGGGTTATGGTCCGTACGGAGGATGGCGGATCTACCTGGAAAACCGTGAAACCGTTTACGGGGTACAACCTTTACACGGTTTGTTTTCTAAATCCCGGATATGCAGGCTCGCAGCAAATTATCGTCGGGTCGGATCAGGGAAAAGTATATACTGTTTCTGATGGGAACTGATTTTTTAAAATGAACAGGCCAGGCCCAGTTCGGGAAAATCGGCTCCGGTGGGACGAGTCTCCAGGTAAGCACCAATAAGTAATTTGTTTTTGTTGCTGTACAGCGGACTGTTCAGGTAATATTCGATTCCCAGTTTGATCGTAAGGTATGGTCCCAGGGCAGATGCAAGGCCTTCGTTGCCGTAGATGTTAACTTTTGCATCGAAGGGGCTGTAGACATTAACTCCCAGTTGGGTGAGCAAGCCCATGTGATTCATGATGAATTGGTGCCCAATGAAGGGTCTTATTGTGGAGGCCTGCAAGTGCTGGTTCGAACTAAAGGTTTCCTGGTTAATAATGAAATCGTAATAATCAGCGTAATACGTAAGGGTCAGGCCGGCCTGCCAGTTGTGTATCCGGCCGTATCGTTTGGAAAGAAAAAGCGACAACTGGTAAACGGAATACCGGGGTCCGTCGGAACTGCTTGCTGTGCCGAATTGGTGACGGCCGATACCGGCGAAAAGATTGAAATGTATTTTGTTGTCGTATTTTTCTGAGGCTGTGTCGGATTTGTCTAACGTGTTCTCACTTTGGGCTTTTGTGGCTTTTTTATAATTGGGTTTTTCTTTCAGGTACTGCTTTATGCCTAAACTAAAAGTGGAGGCGTCAATTCCTATATTGGGAAGCGTGTAGTGCCCGTTGGAAAAGTGGTAAATGGAAAGACCGGCGTAAAGGTTGAGTTTTTCTGTCGGTGAATAGCGGTAACTGAATCCCAGGCAGGTGATATTCGTTATGCGTGAGCCTATGAGTGAGTTTTCTGGATTGGATACTATGTTGTAGGGGTTGTTAAAGTAGGACAGACCCATTCCTATTTTTGTCTGTAAGCCCCACCTGGCTTGTTTGTTGGTTTCGAATGCGATGTTGGGCAAAAGGGCCACCTGATTGCCCAGTACAGCTTTGTTTCCAAGGTAACCGAAAACGATTGCGCAGCCAATATCGGGACTGTTGTAAGGGATGTGCCAGTTTTGTCCAGGTTTGTATGGAACTATAAAATTCAGCTGGTTGAATTCGCAGGGACCGATGTTTGGAAAGTAGGGGCTTGGTTTGGGAATTTCTCCTACCTGAGCCGAAAATTCCAGGGCCAGAAAGGGGGTGGATGTTTTTTCGGAAGAAGGCTGAGCAAGCAGGAGGGAAAAAGGAAATAGAAATAAAGCGGGAAGAATACAACATTTTGGAAAGGGAGAGATTTTAGTCAATTTTACGTGCTATTTATTATCTGCTAATGATCAATTTTTGATTGAAACGGATCTGGGAATCTGTCTTGCACAACAAATTATAGGAGCCCGGAGAAAGCAGGGAAATATCAATTGCAGGGTTGGGGTAGACAGCAAGTGTTTCTGCGTCTTCGGGATTGATGGTTTGAATACCTGTTCCTTTGCCTGTCAGAACGGAGCTTTTTGTAAAGTAAATGTCGGGGTACCCGTTTCTGTTGTCCAGATAGGCGAAAGCCAGTTGACCGGAGTTTTCAGGATTCACGGCAAGACGATAACCCGCTTTGCAGCTCGAATCGGCAACAGGAAGTGTGGAGGGATTAACCAGAATATCGTAATAGCTGAATGTGGATCCTTTCGAATAGGATTTTGCAAGCAGTATTTTTGGATAAACGGATTGTGATGGAAGATAGCTGGGATAGGCTATGCACAATGCCCCGTCTGCGGCAACAGCCGGGGCCGGCATGGGTTGAACAATTACGTTTCCAATCAGGTAATTGGTTGTATCAATATACCGATAGGGGCTCCAGATCAGTCCGCTGTCAGCCGAGTTTTTCAGGTAGGCCCTGTTGGGAGGGGGGATCCAATAGGCTGGTTTTGCCGTAAGGTAAAATATGCCGTCCGTTGATGTCCCTGAGTTGTCGACGGCTAACCAAGGCCGGTCTACCGGTACTTTTCCCGGATCATCTGTGAGGGCATCATAGGCTTTCACCGGGTTCGCCCAGGATTGTCCTCCATTGGCCGAATGGGTAACGTATATTCCTCCCGAATCAGGCGATTGCAGGAAATCAATGTAACTGAGGTAAACGGTCCCATTGGTTCTGAATTGAAGAGAAACATCCGCCGAAGTGCAGGTAAGCCCAAAGTGAGGCTGTATAGCGGAGTAAGCCCAGGTTATCCCTCCGTCAAAACTCGCTTTTGTTTTTATTGAAACTCTGAAATTTGAACTGGCGTCATCTGCCATCCATGCTATTAGTATGTTGTTTGGGTTGGTCGGGTTGACAGCTACATAGGGTTCTCCTTCAAATGCTGATGTGCCTGAAATATTCAGATTAGCGGATTGTGAAAAAAGAAAATATCCTGTAAAAAGCTGGATACTGAATAGTGCAAATGCTTTCATGGGAAAGGCGCTGAACAAATATACATTTTCTGCGTGTGTTTTGCATGTAGGAATGTTCCTGCAGGTTTTTTACTTTTGATAAAGACCAATTTGCTATGCAATCAAATTTGAACGATTTGAATCGTCCGGGCGAAAAGAATCATGCTGGTGATGTGAATCAATGGGAGGAGGAGTTTGACCGTACCGCGCTCAAGTACCACCTGATTGTATGCAAAGTTGCCATTGTGCTGAATCCGATTTTCGGTATATCGGACTATTATACACTTCCTGCGCATTTTTCAGATTTTATGGCCACCCGAATCGTGGTTTCATTGGGTACGCTTTTTGGGTTGCTTTTTTACAAAAAATTGAATTTCAGTTCTTCTTTTCTTGCATTTATTCCGGTGATCGGGATCGCCTGGCAAAATGCCTATATGTATAGTGTGATGGACGTGCCGGCTTTGCAAAAACACACCTTTGCGTTTATTGCTCTTTTTATCGGTGCGGGCATGTTGGTGTTATGGAAGCCCTTTTACACCATTATCGTTGTGGTTTCTACCAGCCTTGCCAGCATTCTTCTGTTTTATTTTAACAGCCCTCTGGCCTTGTCTGATATTCTCATTAACGGAGCGCTTTTGGTTTTCGCGGTGGCGGTATTCGCCATCGTGCTTATACAAACCCGTTACAACCTTACCCGTAAGGAAATAATTTCACGCATGGCTCTTCAGGAATCGAACAAGCAGCTGGAAATTACCAATGAGATCATTGAGGAAAAAAACAAAAGCATTACGGATAGTATCAATTATGCCGAGAAGATTCAGTCGGCTATACTGCCCGATGAGCGCTCCTTTGCTCATGTACTGTCTGATTCGTTTGTTCTGTATAAACCCAAGGATATTCTGAGCGGGGATTTTTACTGGCTCAACCAGAAAGAAGACTGCCTGCTTTTTGCAGCGGCGGATTGCACGGGACATGGGGTTCCCGGCGCTCTGATGTCCATGTTGGGTTGTACATTTCTGAACGAGATTGTGAACGAAAAGCAGATTACGGAACCAGCCCGTATCCTGTCGGAGCTCAGGGAGCGCATTATTTCGATACTGAAGCAGAATCAGGATAAGACCGAGCGAAAGGACGGAATGGACATTGCGCTTTGCAAAATCGAGCTGCAAAAAAAGCGGCTCTTGTACTCCGGGGCTTTTAACCCGCTGTGGGTTTTGCGGAAAGGGGGATTGATCGAATTCAAAGCCAATAAATTTCCTATCGGAACCTTTGTAGGAGAAAAAATGGAATTTGTGTCCCACGAATTTCAGTTGGAAAAAGGTGACTGCATTTATCTGTTTACCGACGGATATGCCGATCAGTTCGGCGGTCCTTCGAACAAAAAGTTTAATTACAAGCGCTTGTCGGCTTTGCTTCTGGAAATCAATAGTCTCAGCATGCAGGAGCAGAAAAATAAACTGGAACAAGCTATGGAAGCCTGGAAAAAGCAGACCGAACAGGTGGATGATATGCTGGTGATCGGTATCCGGTATTGAATTGTCCGATGTTGCCGGCAGAAAGCTGGTTGTGAATTAAATATCTTCTACGTTGAGTTCGCGGAATTCTCCCGGCTGCAGACCGAGGAGTTTCACCTTTGAGATACGTAACCTTCTGAGCTTAGTGACGTGATTGTTCAGCGTGTGCACCATTCTTCGGATCTGGCGGTTGAGTCCCTGAGTGAGAATGATGTTGAAGGCGGTCGCATTTATACGCGCGACCTTTGCCGGCCTTGTAATTTTGTCTCCCAGGATGATTACACCTGCTGCAAGTTTACGGAGGTCTTCATCGGATACTTCTTTTTCGACTGTGACTTCGTATTCTTTTTCAACGATTTTTTCGGAGAGCGCGATCTGCTGGTAGAGTTTGCCGTTGTTGGTGATCAATAACAATCCTTCGGATTGCAGGTCGAGCCGTCCGACCGGAAAAAAGTTGCCCGCAAAAGGCAGCAGATCCCGGAGATTGTTGCTTATTTCGGGATTGAGTGTACATTCAATCCCTCTGGGTTTATGAAAGGCATAGTATTTATAAATTACAGGTTCCTGCAGTGGGCTATCGTCTAACTCAACAGCATCGGTTTCTAGCATGTAGTGTTTTTGTGATGCTTTGTTGCCGTTAATTTTAAGCCGGTTGCCTGAAATGATTTTAACGGCCTCGTCTTTTGAAATACCCAGACGTTTTACAAGAAAATCACGGATTCGCATGAAAATTTCAGGAGGCCGGCGGAATGGGAGGAGCGGCTCCGGGAAGGGGAGGGGGAGCGCTGGCAAATACAGCAGAAAGTTCGGTCACCTGGGCGGCCGGTAACCAGGCCGGCATTCCGGTTTTCCAAACCAGGCTTTCTTTTTTGAGTTCTCCCTTAACCGCCATTTCTTTGAGATGTTCGGCATTGAAGGGGCCTGTTTGCTGGCCGTTGGCGGCTACGAAATACTGAAGAACCGGAGGTGCCGGGGTTTCAGGTGCGGAGGCAGCAGGTTTGGCTGGCTGAGATTCAACAAAGCTTTCGAGTTTGTTGAAAAGTTCTCCTTTTATGTCGTCTAAAAATCCCATTTTTTATTTTTTAATGTGATCCAAATTAGGAAATTAAAATTTATCTTCCAAAGAATATCCAAACGATGTGCGAATTTGTTAACTTAAGTTGTCCAACTAAAACCAGTCCTTTGCAAAAACCGATACGTCATTCAAAAAAAATTCTGCTCTTTTCTGCAGCATTCATTATTGCGCTGATGAGCCTTGCTCAACCTGCCTCCTGGAAGGTGACGGGAATAGGCGGAGGCGGGGCCTTTTTCAGACCCTCGATCAATCCCGGAAATACGGATGAATATTACGTGCCCACGGATATGGGCGTTTTGTTTCACAGCACTGATTTTGGGCAAAGCTACAGTGAACTTGGTTTTTTGCAGCTTAGAGGTGGAGCCGGGGCGCTTGTGCGATTTACGAACAATGCGAATATTCTGTACGCGGTTGGGGGAAACGGGGCTGTGAACAAGAGTACCAATGGAGGAACCAACTGGTCGGTGATTCCCTGCATTTCGGGTTCGACCAATCCGGATGTGCAGGAATCTGTCGTTTCTTTGTTTGTAGATTATAACAACCCTCTTGAGCTTGCCTTCGCAACAAGGGACGGACTTTACTTTTCTCAGGACGGGGGAAATACCCTTATGGATATTACCCAAACGAGCCCTGCTTATCAGTATATAGGAGGATGTCTGTTTACCGGGGATAGTATTTTTATGGGAACTCCGGGAGGGGTTTTGGTTTCAACCGACGGAGGGACTTCGTTTGCTTTGGCAGCACTTACCGGATTGGTGGCCGGATACGATATTATTGGTTTTGCTGCCGCCAAACAAGGCAGCACGATACGGTTTTTTTGCAGTACTATGCCTACCGGAACACCAACGGACGAAATTTACGGTAGTGCAGGTGGCTGGCAGACAACTTATGTGAACAATGTGTATACCCTGGATTACAATCTGGGAACGGTCTGGAATGCTGCTTCTACAGGAATTACGCTGCCTTCCTCTTCTTCCTGCTACCCTTGTGATTATATTGTCTGGATGGGAATGGCTGCGAACGACATCAATACTGTTTATGCCGGCGGTGTGAATGGAAATGCACAGCCGATGCTGGTAAAGACGACCAATGCAGGAGCGAGCTGGGCGGAGACTTTTCTGATTACAACTAATCAGAATATTTATACCGGTTACATGGGCCAGAACGGAGACCGCTTTCAGTGGTACGATGGGTTCTGCGGAATGGATGTCTGCCAGAGTAATTCGAGCAGGATTGTACTTTCGAACATGGGTTGCGTTCACATGAGCACAGATGGAGGAAACAACTGGTATCAGACCTATGTAAACCCCGCCGACGAAAATCCCGAGGACGCTCCGACTCCGGACAGTAAGTTTTACAGAGGGATCGGGATTGAAAATACTTCGAACTGGCTGGTTACCTGGGCGGACACCAACGATATGGTTTTCAGTCTTACTGATATTGGCTGCCTGCGGTCTTCTGATGCCGGAGTACACTGGCAATTCGCAGATGCCCTGAACTTCAGTTACAACACAATGTATTGCGCAGTAGCCACCCCCGGTATGCTTTACGGCGCTGCCAGCAATATACATGACATGTACACGAACAATCTGCAGGATGAGCAGATTGACAACACTGTAAATTCAACCGGAGAAGTGATGTATTCGACGGATAAGGGATTTACCTGGACTACCCTGCAGAATTTCGGCAGACCGGTGTACTGGATTGAAATAGACAAAACCAACCCGAACCGGATGTATGCCAGCGTTGTGAATCACGCCCAGGGGCTTGGTGGAATATACATGACGAATGATTTGCAGGATGGGGCTTCTTCTGCCTGGACTCAGCTTTCGGCTCCTCCCCGGACGGAGGGTCATCCGGCTAAAATCGCGACGTTGAGTGATGGGAAAATGGTATGTACATTTGGGGCCCGCATGACGGATTACAGTGCTTCTCCTGCGGGAAAATTCACTCAAAGTTCGGGCGTTTTTATATACGATCCTTCGCTCAATTCCTGGACGGATGTGACGGATTTGACATCGCTTAATACCGTGAGTGGCACTTATACTGGGAAGATGGGTTGGTATTGCAACGATATTTATGTGGATCCGAATGATGCGTACGACAGCACCTGGTATGTGGGCGTTTCGGCCGGCTGGGGATGGACGGATGCTGCAGGAAATGCCACTCCGAATGACCAGGGGGCACTTATGAAAACAACCAATCGCGGAAATACCTGGACCAAATTGCTGGGAGAGTCAAACGGGTTGTCGGCCGGCAGCGGCGTTTTTTCGGCTACTATGAATCCTGCCAACCCCGATCAGTTATATGTGACCACGACCGAGGATGGTTTGTGGATGTGTTCGGATATTAATTCAGGAAGCCCTTCGATCATACAGGTGAGCGATTTTCAGTTTGGATTTCCCTTACGGGTTTTGTTTAATCCTTTCAATCAGGATAACATGTGGGTGACCACATTTGGCAACGGGGTGCATGTGGGCAATCTGATCAGTACGGGAATTGCTGAAGTTAAGAAAGCGCAGGGACTGAGGCTTTATCCGAATCCTGCATCGGGTGGATGTACTGTTTTGGTTTCAGGGCTTACCAGCCGTAGCATTTTGGAGGTTACTAATTTGCTTGGGCAATCGGTTTTGGCCTTGCCCATCTATCCCCAGACGGAGAACTACTTTTTGAATACGGACTCCTGGCAGTCCGGCGTTTATGTAATAAGCATAAACGGAAGTTCGAAAAGCAAGCTGGTTATTACCAGATAGGGCGAGTAGGTAGCCCGATTTTGGCCAAAAAACAGATTTATCGGTTAAAGTATCCTTTTTATCATGGATTTAACATTATTTAACGATTAATTCATATTGAATTAATCTGCAGAAAGGAGTGTTTGATTTACCTTTACAGCTCATACTAAAAAAAGCAACCAACATGGAAACTAAATTGAACGAAAAGGCTGAGAAGATTAAAGAAAAAATCAAAGGAACAGCCGAACAATCAAAGAAGGCGATACGCGAAATTATCGAGAACAATACAAAGTATATTGGCGCTGCAATTGACTCCAACAAAAAAATTGTGGATTCTATTAAATCCAAACTCGATCAACAGTCGATCGAAGACACTGTTACAGGTAATCTGAAAAGCACTTTTGGAAAATCGGTCGAGATGGCTGAAGACGCGCTGGACAGCATCATTAATTCGTATACCCGTCAAATGGAACTAACGGTGGATTTCAATACCAAACTGGTGGATGCCATCAGGGAAGCCAAAAGTGAAAATCCTGAAAAAATTCTGAATCTGATTCACGATAATTTTGAAGCATCAAGGAACATGACCATTGACAATACCAAGGAAATTCTGGGTTTTTACAACAAGCATACGAATCTTGCTGTGAATTTTAACCAGAAGTTCGGAGACAGCATTAATTCTCAGATTGATTCTCTTTTTAAAATTCAGAGTGCCGGGTTGAATCGTTTTACGGATTGGGCTACTGAATGGTGGAAACAGGGGGATAAGAAGTAAATCCTCTGTCGTTTGAACATTGTGCCATTTGGTCTCATTTATTAGTTTTCATTGGCTTTTTGGAGAAGTCGTTGTTTATATTTGTAGTCTAACCCCCAAATCGTACTAAAATGAAAAAGTATTTTTTAGCATTGGCATTCGGTTCGTTTGTACTGCTGTCTGGCGCATATGCGCAGCAAGCAGGTGCAAGACCAAAAATGGATCCTCAGGCACAGACAGATAAGATGAGTACTGAGCTGGGTTTAAATGATGATCAGAAAGCAAAAGTATTGACCCTCAATACAGATGTGAGCAAAAAAATGGAAGCCCTGAAAGCCAGCGGTGAGGATAAGGATGCTCAGAAGGCTGACCGTAAAAAAATTGAAGCGGACAAGGATGCATCTCTTAAAGGTATTTTGACTCCTGATCAATTCGCCAAATATACCCAAATGAGGGAGGAAGCCCGCAAGCAGCACCAGGCTCACTAATCAGAGTAAAAGCTTTAAGCAAAAAACAGACCCTCATAAGGGTCTGTTTTGCTTTGTATTATTTTACGTTGAACCGCAGAAGTGCCTGATTTTCGATAAAGGCCTGAAGGTGGTCGGACGTTTTTACGGGTCCTACACCTTCAGGGGTTCCGGTAAAGATGAGGTCGCCTTTACGCAGCGTGACAAATTGAGATACATGGGCAATGATCCTGTTGAAGGAAAAGAGCATGTCTTTGGTATTGCCTTTTTGAACAGTTTGTCCGTTAATCTCCAGATGAAAGTTGATGTTTTGAATATCGCTGAACCTTGTTTTCGAAAGGAATGTCCCCAGTGGAGCTGATCCATCAAACGCCTTGGCTTTTTCCCATGGCAGTCCTTTTTTCTTGCATTCGGACTGAAGGTCCCGGGCGGTGAAATCAATGCCAATACCTATTTCATCGTAATAGGAATCTGCAAAATCAGGGTCGATGTGTTTTCCATTTTTTGAAATTTTTAAAACGATTTCTACCTCGTGCTGAATATCACGGGAGAAGTCGGGGTAAAAAAAAGGCTTTCCATTGAGGATGCAGGCGGTGTCGGGCTTCATGAAGAAAACCGGCTCAGGAGGAGTTTCGGATTTCATCTCGGCATTGTGCTTTGGGTAATTCTGCCCTATGCAAATAATTTTCATTGCTGTTTTGTTGCGGCTGAACGCAAGCGAATCTGGGTTATTATTTTTTTTGTGTAAAGGGGGAAGTCCCCGTCCATCATCCAGCGGTAATAAGAGGGTTCGCTTTGAAAGACGAGTTCGACTTCCTTGCCGGTGTGTTTTCCGAAATTGAACACCTCTTTTCCGGCTTTATTGAGAACGATGCGTCCGGCGAGATCAACGTTTGAGTTTTGGGTGGAAAATTCGTGAAGATAGGAGGTGTCGTTTTTAAGATCGGGATATTTGTCAAGCTGGGCTTCCAGGATTTCAAAAGTCGCCAGCGTGTCTGCTTCGGCACTATGGGCATTGTCGAGGTTTTTCCTGCAATAAAAGATAAAGGCTGCAGAAAGCGTGCGCTGCTCTTTCTTGTGAAAGATATTCTGGACGTCGATGAGTTTTCGGCCCTTGACCTCGAAGTCGATGTTCGCCCTCATGAATTCTTCAACCAGCAGGGGCAGGTCGAATCGGTTGGAATTGTATCCGGCCAGGTCGCAGTCGGCTAAAAAAGAGGACAATTCTGAGGCGACTTCCCTGAAGGCAGGGGAATCTTTTACATCCTGATTGCTTATGCCGTGAATGGCTGTTGCCTGCTCGGGAATAGGAATTGTGGGATTGATGCGTTTGGTCTTGATGTCCTTTGACCCGTCGGGATGAACTTTGAGAATAGAAATTTCAACGATGCGGTCGGAGCCGACGCTGATGCCGGTTGTTTCGAGATCGAAAAAGGCAAGTGGACGTGTTAGTTTTAGTTGCACAGATTTTTAGTTAGAAGTTATGTCTTTATTGAGCTGAAAGTCTTGTTTTTTTTCAGGTTGAAATGGAACGTCGGTTATGGTTAACAGGTAATTGTAATCTTCGTATCCGGGCGCTTTCACGGTAACGGTGTATTTGCCAGGTGTGAGCGCCATGACGTATTTTCCTGTTTCCCTTACGGCCGTGTATTTCTGAATTTCCCTGGTTTCGTTTTTAACGGAAACAATTTGCTTTTTCAGGTAGGGGCCCATGGTGTCGGATGTGCTGATGGTACCGCTTACTATGCAATAGCGGTTGAAGCTCTTGTTGAATTTTATTTTATACAGATCGAGGTCGCCGTAGCCCCCGTCCCTGCTGGAAGACAGGTAACCGTAACAACTGTCTGAGGTAATGGAGATGCTCATGTCATCATCGGGGCTGTTGATGGGAAATCCTAAATTTTCAGGCGGAGACCAGGTATTCGTTTCGTCGGAATAAACCGATTTGAAGATGTCGAAGCCACCCATGGAAGAATGGCCCTGAGATGCAAAGTAGAGGGTTTTACCGTCGGGTCCTAAATGAGGGTAGTCTTCTTTGTATTTGGTGTTGATCTGGTTTCCCATGATCTGCGGCAAGGCCCATTCGCCGCTTGGAAGCTTTTTTACGCTGTATAAATCGGTTTCTCCGAATCCGTCGGAGCGCTTGCTGGCAAATACAATAAGGTCCCGGTTGTTGGAAATGGAGCCTGATGTTTCAAATCCTGAATTGACGTCCATGTCGAATTTAATAAGTTTTGAAAAGGCATTTTTATTGGTTAATTCTGAATAGTAAATGTTTCCAACGCTGTCAATGTGATCGAGGTAAACGATCATTATTTTCCCGTCCGGAGTAATGTCAACGGCCTGTTCGTCAAGAGCCGTGTTGATCTGAGAGCCTATGTCTTTAGCCTTTTGCCATACCCCGTCTCTGGGATATGAAATGTAAATATCAGAGGAATAATAGCCATCCATTTCGGGCTGCAGACCGGATGACCGGGGCCTTCTTGAGGTGAAGATCATAAAGGATTCATCGGAGGGAATCAGGGGATTGTAATCGGGAAATTCGGAGTTGACCTGTTTGCCCAGGTTCATGTAGACTGCATCCAAAGGAAATTTGACGAGCTCTTTGGCGTTATTGCAGGTTTCAATCTGCCGCTCTGCCTGCTGAAGCAGAGCGGATTTCGAAACCTTGGTGCATTTTTCATAGGCATCGATCGCTTCGTCAAACCGATAGGCATACTGGTAGGCTTTTCCCAGGTAGAAAAAACTTTCAGCATCCGGCTTGGGTTGCTGACATACAAATTCGATGTAAGGGACTGCAGCAGCTTTGTTGGTAGAAGTGTTGAGGTAGCAAATAGCTGTTTTTAGATTGTAGTCCACGTTTTTGGGCTGCTGTTTGGTCAGTTCGACAAATATCGGAAGTGCAAAAATGTAGTTGTGATGGGTAAAGTGATCTTTCGCTATTTCGGGGTTAGCCGGAGGCGCTTTTTTGACTTGTGCGTAAATTCCGGGGGCCCAGAGCAAAAGTGCAGAAAAGAAAAGCAATGGTTTCAAAAGGGTTTTCCCGAAAGGACGGATAGCTGCAGTCATCTATTTTTTTATTGTCAGGACAATGTCCTTTTTTATTTCGGGCTGATAGGATCCTTTTTCAAGAATTACAATCGTTTCGGTATAGGGTTCATATTGTAAGGTTCCTGTACTTTCAATGGATATGGAATAGCGGCCGGGCGTAAGAGCCATGATGTATTTTCCGCTTGTCGCAATAGGGGTAAAGTACATGGGCAGGCGGTCTTTGTTTGACAAGTCGGTGGCGGTAATGGTCGCTTCTATTTTGGTCTGCGTGCTGTCATTCGTGCTGATGTGTCCCGAAACACAGGTAACCTGCTGATCGGTCGTGTTGAAGCGGATTCTCCAGATATCCAGGTCTCCCATTCCTCCGGCTCTTACCGCCGAAACATAGGCAAAGCGCTGGTCCTGGGTGAAGGAAATGGTATAATTGTCATCGGTTGTGTTGATCGGATAGCCCAGATTCTGTGGTTCTGACCAGGTGTTGTTTTCAGCATCGTATTCGGATTTGAAAATATCGTAGCCGCCCATGCTGGAATGGCCCTGGGAAGCAAAGTAGAGGGTTTTGCCGTCTTCTGACATATGGGGGAAATCTTCGTTGTATTGGGTGTTGATGGTCTTTCCCAGGTTTTGGGGTAAGGCCCACTGTCCGTTGGGCAGTTTCTTTGCCATGTAAAGATCGGTTCCTCCGAGACCGTCAGGGCGTTCGCTTGCAAAAAAAATAATTTCTCCGTCAACGCTGATTGAACCTGACGTTTCAAACCCGGAGTTTACAGTGCTGTTCAGTTTGATCAGTTTTTGAAATTTATTGTTCACAAATCTGGACATGTAAATATTTCCCAGACTGTCAATGTGGTCAAGGTATACCATCATCGTGGAGCCGTCCGGTGATAATCCAACGGCTTGTTCATCAAGTGAGGTGTTTACGGGACTTCCGATGTTGCTGGCCTTCATCCAGTTTCCGTCTTTAACGGTTGTCATGTATATGTCGGATGGATAAAGCCCGTCCATTTCCAATGAATTGCTTTTTCCGCCTTTTCTGCGACTGGTAAATACCATGAACGATTCGTTGGTGGTGGCAAACGGATAATAATCGGCATATTCAGAGTTAACTTCTTTGCCCAGATTTTCAAAAGTCACATCGAGAGGGAATTTTATCAGTTCTTTTCCGTTGTAACAGGTTTCGATAGCCCTGTCAGCCTTCTCAGCATCCTTTCGGGAAGTTTTTTCTTTGGCTTTTGTGTAAGCTTTAATGGCCTCGTCGAAACGGTTCGCGTATTGATAGGCTTTACCCAGATTGTACCATATGTCAGCGTCTGCTTTGTCCATGTTGGTAATCTTTTCGAGGTATTGAATGGCTTGTGTTTTGTTCAGATTGGTGTTCAGGTAACAGAGTGCAATTTTCAGATTGTAATCGTAGCTGTCGGGTTCTCTTTTGATCAATTCTTTGTAAACCCTCAGAGCAGACTGAAAATTTTTGTGATCGAAATGTTCCTGAGCTTCTCTGGGGTCAATAAACCTTGTGGTGGAGGGCTTTTGAGAATAAAGTGTTTGGGTAAAAAGAGCAGGAAGCAAAAACAGTTGAAACGTTTTCTTTACGAAAAGGTTCATTTTACGCTTATGATTTTCATTTCGACTCTCCTGTTCATTTGCTTGCCTTCGTCCTTGTCATTGGAAGCAATCGGTTTGGAAGAGCCGTATCCCAATGGAACCAAACGTTTGACTTCAATTCCCTTGTAGTAATAGGGTGCTATGTAGTAGGATTTTTGATTGTTGACCAGGTAAGTGACCACCGCCTGGGCTCGCTCCTGGGATAGTCTTAAATTTGCAGGTTCGGCTCCGGAATTGTCTGTGTGTCCTGATATTTCTACCCTGAGCATTGGATTTTGGGAAAGAATGTCGTACACTTTTTCGAGTTCAATTTTCGAATCTTTTGTCAGGGTGGCCTTGCCGGTTTCGAAAAAGACATTTCGCAGAATTACCGATGAGCCAGCCGACACTTTTTCAATTTTCACATCCCGCTTTATGGAAGAAAAATCTCCTGTAGCGGGGATGTCCAGGTTTTCGGAGTGAAACAGATAGCCGTTTGTTTCAAACGAAATGTTGTAATTTTTTCCTGTTTGAAGGGCCGTGTAATAGAGTCCTGAATCATTGAGGGTTTGAAATGTTTTTACGATTGCCCCGGTTGCATTGTCCTTAACGATGACCTTTGCCTCAGCGATGGGTTTTCCGTCGGATCCGCGGATTACTCCGGTTAAGGATACATCTCCGGATTTTTTGGTTTCAAAATTGACCAGCTTGAGACGCACTTCTTTTTTCAATTCCTGGTACGAGGATCCGGGTTCTATTTTTAGTTGTTCGGTTACCGGAAGGTATCCTTCGGCTTCGAATGCTATGGTATAGGTTTTTCCGGTTGTTCCCGGACTCAATACCATCAGGTATTTGCCTGTTTTTACGTTGGGCCGTATTTCCTGAACCAGTTCCCCTGTTTCAAGATCAGTGGCTGTAATGCGCACATCCCTTGAAATGTTTGCAGAACTTCCGTCAAAAGTTAAAAACCCGATCAGAAGTGTTGTTGGGTTTACAACAGAAGAAGCAAGCGTCATTTTGAACAGGTCTTTTTCACCAATACTTCCTTCCCTGGCTGAGGAAAAATAGGCTCTTTTCCCGTCGGTTGACAATACATAATAAATGTCGTCGCCGGTTGTATTTATCGGGTATCCCAGGTTGACCGGTTTGGACCATTTAATGCCGCTTTGTTTTTTATTTGTTGATTCTGAACGAACGGAGTAAAAAATATCAAATCCGCCCATGCTGCCCGGGCCATTGCTGCTGTAAAACAGGGTAACGCCATCGGGGTGGATGAACGGGGCATCTTCGTCGTAAGGCGTATTGATGGAGGGCCCTAAATTAGTCGCAAGGCTCCAGTCTCCATTGGGAAGCTTTACACATTTGTATATATCCCGTCCTCCGTAACCTCCGGGCCTGTCACTTACAAAATAAAGGGTTTGATTGTCCGCAGAAATACAGGCATGGGTCTCCCAGTATTTGGTGTTGATATCGGACCCCATCGGAAGGGGTATACTCCAGGAAGATCCGTCGAAGTTGCTATACATAATGTCCCCTCCGTTTTCAGGGGAGAAAACAAAAAGCTGGTGGCCATCGGCAGATAAGCCGATGGCAGCATCGTTTTCTTCTGTATTGATGTAGCGACTGATCAGTCTGGGTTTTGACCATTTGTTTTCGTCTGTTTTGTTGCTGATGTAGATATCTTCGAAGTACTGCCCGTCAGGGGTTTTATCATCTGTAATTCCTCCCGGACGCCTGGATGTAAAAATAAGCGTTGATTCGTCGGCATTGATAACCGGGCAATATTCGGGATAAACGGTGTTGAAGTTTGGACCTAAATTTTCAATTTTTACATCCACTTTGTTTTTCATCAAAAGTATCCCTGCATTGCATTGCTCCATGTGTAATTTAAGGTCGGCCGGAACTTTTTTGTCCGGAAATATATTTGCGCAATACTGAAATTTTGTGAGTGCTTTGTCGAACTGGTAATTGACCTGATAAGCTATCCCTAAATAGTAATGGGCCATTGGGGGAGCCTGTACTTCGGTCGCTTCGTATTCTGAATAATGATCGGTTGTATTTTTACTTGCTTTTTCGAGAAACCGGATCGCTTTTGCTTTGTCATTTATATCATGGGAATAGAGGTAAGCCATTCCCAGTTTATAACGGATATTGGCGTTTGTGGAGTCGAGCAAAAACGCCGCATGAAAATTGCTGATGGCTTCGGTATAGTTTTTTTCAAGAAACAGCTTATTTCCTTCTTCAAAGAAATTTTTATAGGCCTGAAAATCTTTTTGTGCTATGCCTGAATTTTCAAGGGCAAGAAAAAATAAAAAGAAGGCGAAAAGTATTTTTTTAATCACATGTATCGGATTAGGTTGATATTTGCAAGCATCTGAAATTCAAATTATTGAACAAAGTTGTGATAATGGAAAATGCAAATGCGAATTTAAGGTTTATTTGCATAAAATGACATAAAATGAATTAAACCTCACTACCTCCTCCGGTCTATACTAACCAAGGTGTACTCCCTTTTTTGGGGTTTGCAGTCACATTCGATTGCGGAAATAAGTATAAAATACGGAAACCAGGGTGACGTATTAAGAAACAAAAATGTAATTACCGGAACATTTTGTTGGTACATTTGAATCGGAAAAATAATCTAAAACCGACTGACTTATGCTGATGATTAAAAAACTCTGGGATGAAAAACCTTTGACGCTCATTTTGTTTTCTGCCGGTTTTTTCAGACTGCTTGCCGTTCTTTTTTCAAAAGGTTTTGGCATGCATGATGACCATTTTCTTGTGATTGAAATGGCTCAATCCTGGGTGGATCACTCGTATTATAACTGGCTTCCTTTCGGAGACTCTCCCATCCGGACCGCAACAGGCCATAGCCTGTTTTATACCGGATTAAATTTCCTGATGCTGAAAGCCATGGCGATGATGGGTCTTACGGATCCGCAGCTGAAAATGTATTTTATTCGTTTTGTCCATGCTGCATTTTCATTGCTGGTTGTTTACTATGGATTTAAGATTACCGAATTCTATTCAGGGGCAAAAGTCGCACGGATAGCCGGACTGCTGTTGGCTATTCTTTGGTTTATGCCTATGCTGAGTGTCAGAAACCTGGTGGAGATGGTTTGCATTCCTTTTCTGATGGCTCCGGTCTGGTTAATTATTAAGAACGGGGAAATGAAAAAAAAATCGATTTACCTTTTGGCCGGATTGGTGGCAGGAACGGCATTTTCGATTCGATTTCAGAGTTCACTTTTTATAACAGGAATCGGGCTTACGCTGGTCGTTGAAAAAAACTGGAGAGCGGTAATTGCCTATGGTGCGGGCACTGTTGTTTCGGTACTGCTTATACAGGGATCAATCGATATGTTTCTTTGGGGCAAGCCTTTTGCCGAATTTATGGGCTACGTGAAATTTAACAGGGAGCATGCCTATGATTTCGTCACGCACGGAGCAGAGACCTATCCTTTGCTGATCAGCGGGATTCTTTTACCGCCCATCAGCCTGTTTCTTTGGTTCGGCTATTTCAGGAACTGGAGAAAGCAATTAATTATTTTTCTGCCCTCTTTTCTGTTTTTTGTTTTTCATACTTCTTTTCCGAATAAGCAGGAACGCTTCATACTGCCTTTTATTCCGTTTTTTATTATGTTGGGTTGCATAGGTTGGCAGGAATTTGTTTCGGGTTCGGCTTTTTGGATCAAAAGGCCGAAGCTGCTCAGAAATTGCTGGATCTTTTTCTGGGCACTGAATATCCTACCGCTTTGCGTGGTATCCGTTGCCTATTCTAAACGAAACCGGGTCGAGTCGATGACCTATCTCTATCATAAAAAGGATGCCGGAATTTTGATTATTGATGACGCCAACAACGATGATATTATTTTGCCTCCTTTGTTTTATCTGAGACCTTTACGCGATAAATGGGGTGTTATACCTGTAACCAAATCGCAATCGCCCAGAAAGGTTCGGGATATTTTGAAAACTGCTGACAAAAAATATTTCCCGAATTACGTTATTTTCTGGGGAGAAGACAACATTGAAACCCGGGTCGACAGTATGAAAAAGTATTTTCCTCAACTGCAGTACGAAACTACGATTGAACCGGGGCTGGTTGACAGGATTGTGCATTACCTGAATCCGATCAATCAGAACCAGACCACCTATATTTATAAGCTATAAGGTTTGTAGTTCACGTACGGGTATTAATTAATCCAATACGGCTAAAATTATCCACAGTGCGATGGCCACTTCGTACGTTTTAGTTGTCAATTCCTTTGATTTTCACTTTGGCATACAAACTGCATAGTATAGAACGCTAACGCTTTATTAAAAACGATAAAAAACTAAAAAAAATGGCAAACAATGAAAAAGACCGCAACAACCAAAGCGGTCAACAGCAAAACCAAAAAAATCAAAATCAACAGGAAAATCCTTCGAAGCAGGGAACAACCAATGAAAATGATTTTCAAAAGCATCAAAAAAGACCCTCGACAGTTGGAAATGAACCGGCCAGTCAGAATCAGTCAAGCAAAAGCGATCCTAAAAAAAGCACCGCCTACGGTTCGGGTACTGACGTAGCTGAAGATGAAGAAGGAGAAAGTGAAAGAGACTAAGATGACAATTTCTGATTTTAAGCCGAGCCCGGAACATCTCTGGTTAAGCAAGGGCAGCTAAACTGAAATTAAATGTTGGTTTGAAATGAAGCACTGGTTGGCCAGTGCTTCGTTTTTTACAAGTGCTTCGTTTTTAACTGCATTTTTGATTTTTAACTGCACTTTTGAATGGACACTTCAGCTCACGTGTTTAGTTCTCGTCAGCAATACTTTCGACAAATTCAAATTTTGTTGAGATTCGGGCATCCTTTGTATCAACTATAATAGTACAGGAATAGTAGTTCGGGAAGTCGGTTTTTCCAACGAATGCGTCCGTATGAAAGGGTTTGAGTTCAACTATAGCCGTTGTGCTGTCGTATTGTTTGAAAATCATCTTTCCCGTAACAGCATTATTTTCCAACGGAATCCGGTGTTTGTCATACAGGTACACATACGTGTTTTGGGAGGAAAATAACAGTTCAACAAAATAATTTCCGGCTTGTTTTATCTGGCCATTGTGAGGACCCAAAGAATCCAGATAAACTTTGTCCTGAGAACAAACGGGTGTACAGAAGCCAATGCAAAACGAAACGACCATTATTGTATGGAGATTTTTAATTGGGTTCATCGTTCTTACAATTGCGTTTGTAGTTTCAGCGGAATCCGGCTTACCGGGGATAGTGCCATTCACTTTTTATTTTTTTGGTTTGAGAGGGTGTGGTTCTTCAATCTTTGTCGGATCTGTCTTGTCAGGATCTTCAATCCGTGTCGGATCATTTTTCTCCGGTTCATTCCCTCCGGGCATTGGAACAGTCGGATCAGGGTTCTTGTCTGGTTTTGCCGGAATATTTTTTTCAGGCTTTATAGGGTGAGCTGATTTATCCATGGTTTTTATTTTTTAAAATGGGTGCGACCAATTAATCACTGTTCAACTTGCTTTTGAATACTGCTCTTGCTATAAGATGTAATTATCGTGCCAAAACAGATGATTTCGGCGAATCAAGTCTGGAGCAGAACTGAATAAACAGGCAGGCAATAATTTACCCAACTTGTAAATAAAATACCTCTAAATTATTTTAGAACGTGTTTTGCAGAGGCGTATAAGCAATTTGGAAGTTTTTATTAAAGCGCATTAAAAGTATCGTTAGTCCGAAAATAAAGGAGAATTTTCACCGTTTATATACTTTTCTGTGTGTTTTTTCTCTCAAGCCCAATCAACTAACTGCTGGGACGGACGCATCTACGGTGAAAGCCCCGCCTCTTCGGGAACCTACTTTTACATACTCACTGCAACCTGCATTGACGGCACCAATAAAAAAGCACAGGGTTTTGTGGAGTTGATAAAATAATACTGTAATTCAGTAATCTGAGTTGCTAAAATCCTTTCCGCAAATACAGATTTCTTATTCTTTAAACATTCATTCAGATTTCAAGTGTCAAGGCAAGGCCACTCACACTGATTTGCTTTAAATCTCAGAAGTTTAAACGCTTAGGTTAAAAACTCTATGAATTAATCAGTAAATATAATGCTTTGGAAACAAACAGCACCCGGCTTGTGCGGGGGCTGTAAGAGGGGGGATTAAAAAGCAGCAAAATGTGACGAAAGAAAGTGACTGCAGAATCTTTCTAAATGACTATACTATTTTTGAATCGGGATTTCATTAATGAAATAAATTTATCTTTTAAATCATCCGGCAGAAAGCTGATTGAAGTAAATTTTTCAAATTCATTCAGCATTTCTTTATCATATTTATCAAGAGCTTTTTGTATCAGAGTATCTGTTAATCCTATACGTTTTCCAAACGAAACAAAGTCATATCTCCTTAATCTGTGTTTCTTTTTATGAAGACTGAGTGCAACTTCTTCCTTGTCGGATGGCATCGCCAGGTTGGCTGACATTAAGTCGTATGCCGGAGACAACTTGTATTGGTTTTCTTCATCTTTTATGATTGAAAAATTCTTTAAGTGCATATCTGAATTACCAACTAAAAAGGAGAAAATAGCAATATCAAAAAAAGTAATCAGATCAGTTGTTTTTGAAGAAGGAGATGAATATTTTGATATCAATAAACCTGCCGCTTCCATGGTGCTTTTGTATTTATCTGCACTTAATTTGCCGGCGAGTTGACAAAAATCTTCCATCGGTGCCTTTTTTTTATCAACTCTATCAAATCTTTTTGTGACATATGCTAATTGCCCGGACTCCGTTCTTAATAAAGTGTGGCGGGCAGTATTTATTCCCGCTTTTTCTGCCAGATGCATTACTAAATCTTCATTTTCGGGCATACATTCATAGCGGTCTGATTGGGGTTTTAAAATGTATTCCCCCCAAAGACCAACTATAGTGAGTCTTGATTTTTTCGGATCGGTAGAATTTTTTTTAAGACTCAATGAAAGTTTGGGTTGCACACCGGGTATTGTAACACTTCTTTTAATAATCTCTCTTGCCATCTTATTTAATTCTTCTTTTGTTAAAGAGAGAGTTGGTGGAGTTGCTGTGCCGAAGAATTTTTTACTGCATTTTGAATGAAAATCAATTTCATTTTCTTTCAAATCTTCATAGCAGTATAAGCATTTATTTGTTTTAGTTTTCATTTTATTCTCTTTCGATACTTACTGCACCTACGCAATCTTTACATACCGTTAATAATAATTCCATTCTGTCTTTTTCGTTGATCTTCCAATTATCAATTGCAATATCGAATAACCATCCTTCCGGTATTAGTCCGTCAAAAAAGGGAATCATCGATCTTTTGTCGTAGTGGGTTTGTACTTCAACCGGCAATGTTTGGCTTACCGGGCCATGAATTGGATTATTATAATACTCATCTGTGTATTTAAACCAATATCCATTTTCGTCCTGCCAAACATGACCGACAACCGTATTACTTATAATTACTTTACCTCGTTTCATCTTTTTTGCAATTCAATTCCTATAATATCAGCGTGTTGAATGACTGTAGTTAAATCATCATTTGGCTTTTTTTGCCACTCTATTGCGTCAGGGTTAGGCACGAGTCTCCATGCAACAATTTCACTTTTTGCATCTCTTATTTCTTTTATAAGAAAACCATAAAATTCCTGGTTTCCCTTTTGGGTTATTTTAACGGGTTGCCCTAAATAGCTAAACCAAAGCTTATAAGGATCGATCTTGTTTGTTGTTGTTGCTAATTGATGTCCGAACATATTTAATACCTGATTAACTTTATCAAGGCGTAACGCTGAACGACCTTGTTCCAGATCACGGATAAAGTGAATACCTACACCAGCCATCTCCGCTAATCGCTCTTGGGTAAGTTTCAGTTTCTCCCGGTTGTATTTAACAAAAGCCGCTATATTAGTTATCTCTTTCATTATACTAATATTGTATAATATGTAAATTATTTGTTTTTTATATACAAATATAGTATAAATATTTAAATTATAACTTAAAATATACAAAAATCGTATAATATTAAATGATATTCAGATGATTATTGTAAATTTTTTCTGCTGTTTCGATACAGCGATGGTTACCGGTATTAATCAAATCTGCATAGACTAAAAGCGGCGGCACAAAATTATCCTTTACTTCCTCATAATCCCAAAACTTTTTATAAATCCTGACATTGCCTTCCGGGTCAGGGCTGTATAAAGTGTAAGAACTGCAGGTTTTAAATAGTTTGTGAGCAAGTCCCCGGCCGGCTCTCCGCCCCACCATGTTTTATCCGGTTTTAAAGTAATATGTTTCCAGTTTGCAAAATCTTCTTCTTTCAGAAAGCGGAATTTGCCGATCTCCAGTTCCGGCTTTAATTTATCTGCATAGTGCGTGATCCATGCATCAAGCAAAGCCTTTTTATTGGCAAGTTTATACTCGTCCTTATTCATCCTTAAAAGAAAAGCCTTCTCCTTTAATCCATTCAGAACATAATTAACATAACCTAATGCAATCCCGGTTCTGCCCGCAATCTCACGGTATGTGGCGTTGACAAAACGCTCAGCAAGTAAAAAAAGAAATACAACTTTTAATCCCGTTTTGGTGAAAGCCCGGTTGATTTTTTCTTTTTCCGCCGGGAGCTGTTTATTTCCATCTATCCGTAAAAGTGTCTTTTTGTGCTTTAACCAGACATTTCCATTCTCTTCCAAGTAAGCAATGTTATGATTGCGTAATTCTTCTTTTAGCTTAGGGAAAAGATGGTTGGTGATGACGATCAGCGGAGGATGCTGCAGGGCGATTTGATATAACCCAGGCAAATGAATTTCCCGGAGATTATTCTTTATTTCCGCATTGAGTTTAACTGCGCCCTCTTTAAATAAAAATTCCATCTGACCGCCCATTTCCTTTTGGGCAACAGGCTTTCAGCGACATTTAATATGTGTTGCCTTTTGGAAATTTTCGATTGCCCTGTCTATTGTCGCTTCCATGTTCAATAATATTAATTGTTCAAGAATCTTGAATATTAAAATTTAGTCAACAATTAGGGATTTTGCAACTTAATACCATAATAAATGTGGGCGCTGAAATAGACGAGTTTGAGAAAAAAATGGATGAAGAAAGTCAACAAAAGTGACTGCAGAAAGTGACTGTAGAAATGCGAAAGCCCCTGATTTATTCAATCAGGGGCTTTTTTAATGTCGGGATGGCGGGATTTGAACCCACGACCTCCAGCACCCCATGCTGGCGCGATACCAGGCTACGCTACATCCCGTTTATACAACCTTTGCCTGCTAAAAGGCGTAAAATTTAAGGTTGCAAAGTTATCATTTTTTACTTAGAAAATCAGTTGCTTTTCAGTCTTTGGTCAAATTCGTTACAATTCGATCAATACAGACTAAAATTGGGGTTATTCACTTTGTTTAAAATCTGTTAAAAAACCTTTATGGACTTGATGTTCACTTCATTGAATTGTTATATATTTGGTTCAAAGCCTGATTTTTAATTGGGTGGCGATGTTATTAGTCAGATGAAGAGAAGTATACGAATTCGTTTACTTGTTTGTTTTTTTTTCCTTGGCTTCTCCTTGGCTCTTTTTTCTCAAGGCGCACCCCAGGGAATAAACTATCAGGCTGTCGCGCGTGATAATTCGGGTAATCCTCTTGCAAATAAATCTATCGATGTTGAGTTTCAGATTACCAGCGATTCTTCCACTACCTATACGGAGAGTTTCAGTTCGGTTGCAACCAATCAATTCGGATTGTTTAACCGGGTAATCGGTACCGGTGTTGTTTCAAGCGGGACGTTTACTGGAATGCGATGGGGAGTCAGCTCTTGTTTCATTGAGGTTTTTGTCAGGTATCCATCGGTTTCGGGCGTATATCAATCCATTGGAAAAACTCAATTTATGTCGGTTCCCTATGCCCTTTATTCGGGAAATGGAAAGTCAGGCAATACCTGGTACACTGGTTCAAGCTTTCCGGGCAGTGCCAATAATGGGGATTTGTTTTTGAATGGATCGAATGGTGCGATTTATATTTATAATTCGGGAACCTGGTCTCCAACGGGTGGAAATTTAATGGGACCAACAGGAAGTCTGGGGCCGACAGGTGCCGCTGGTGTTACAGGTCCGACTGGCGCCAGTACGGGCGTAACCGGACCGACCGGAGTTGAAGGTAATACCGGCGCAACGGGAGCAACTGGTGCTACAGGGTTAATCGGAGTTACCGGCGCTACAGGATCAGGCACAACTGGAGCAACAGGTAGTACGGGTGCTACGGGCGTAACCGGCGCCACGGGATCAATTGGAGTTACAGGAGCAACAGGATCGGGGGCAATTGGAGCGACAGGTAGTACGGGTGCTACGGGCGTAACCGGTGCCACAGGTTTAATCGGAGTTACAGGAGCAACAGGATCGGGCACAACTGGAGCGACAGGTAGTACGGGTGCTACGGGCGTAACCGGTGCCACAGGTTTAATCGGAGTTACAGGAGCTACAGGATCGGGGGCAACTGGAGCGACAGGTAGTACGGGTGCTACGGGCGTAACCGGCGCCACGGGATCAATTGGCGTTACCGGCGCTACAGGATCGGGGGCAACTGGAGCAACAGGTAGTACGGGTGCTACGGGCGTAACCGGCGCTACAGGGTTA
>Ga0206879_1008_pt3 | contig 63219 bp, 54 predicted proteins | sample Alteio_BWOrgCont_5_FD_152897 | JGI IMG/M metagenome (GOLD analysis project Ga0206879, IMG submission 152897) | Enriched cells from forest soil in Barre Woods Harvard Forest LTER site, Petersham, Massachusetts, United States -... | ecosystem: Environmental > Terrestrial > Soil > Temperate forest > O... | reverse complement strand
GGACAGGGTTCCGGTCGCGCCTGAAAAAACTCCGCAACTGGGAGATCTCGGAATTTTTGTTGCAAAGATCAAAACCGATAATGTCAGCTCAACTTTTGAAAAATTCAAGAGCTTAAAGCTCAATCTGCTTGGCCCGGTTGTCAGCGACCCGGCCAATCAGCAACACTTCTTTATGAAAGACCCCTGGGACAATTTGTTCGAGGTTGTGCAGGGAAACGAGTGGTTTGCAAAGGCAGGCAGTCCTACGGGAGGCCCTTCTGGTTGCATCATTGGCGTGAGTAATATGGAAAAGTCGATGGACTTCTATTCCCGGATTCTTGGTTACGACAAAGTGCTTTACGACCGCTCCGGACTATTCGGGGACCTCAGCGCCCTGCCATCCGGAAATCAAAACTTCAGAAGAGTATCGCTTACGCATAGCCAGCCCCGAAAGGGCAGTTTCAGCAGACTCTTAGGTAGCAGCACACTTGAATTGATAAAAGCCCTTGACCGCAAGCCGGTTCAACTGTTTGCAAACCGCTTTTGGGGCGATTTGGGGTTCATTCACCTTTGTTATGACGTCAACGGAATGGAACAAATCAAGAACGAATGTACAACCAATGGCCACCCCTTTACTGTTGACAGCGCAAACAGTTTTGATATGGGAGAAGCTGCAGATTTTCATCGATTAGAACGGTGGAAGGGAGGGCCATGTTGTGTTTTACCAGAGCCATTGCCAGCTGGTGAAAAGGAGTGCCGTTTGATCCGTCATTGAAATAAGTATGATCCTTGAAGCGAACGGAGTCTTTGCTTTCCGCATTGAATTCAATCAGGTAAAAATGTTTGTTGATGTAAGCCGCGTTGGCTGTGTCGCTAAAGGTAGTCTTGTTCATTACCCTGCATCCGTTGCACCAGTCCGTGTAAATATCAACGATGAGTTTGCGGGGTTCCTTTTTTTGAAGTTCAAGAGCCTGGTTGAACGTGTATTTTTTTAATTCGTCTTTTGGCCTGGTCGTATCGTGAAATGCCTTTTCGAACTGAACCCTGAATTCCTCGTAGGCTGTTGTACGGTAAACATTTTCCAACGTGTAAACCAGCATGGGTTCAATTTTTGTGTTGTCCAGGTATCCCTGGGAATTGAGAATGAATCCCGAAGCATAGTTTGCAAATAGTGTTGTCGGATACATGAGCTGGTTGCCCAAAAGCTTTAGTGCGAGCTGGTGTGTTGACTTTCCAGGGTTTACCTTGTTCACGGGATTGTAATACATAGTACCCTGATAGGAGATGCTGTCCTTTGTTTCGGCATCGAATTTTACCGGATAGAACCAGGTATTGATATAGGAGGCAATTCCCGGATCTGAATAGGTGGTTTTCATCATGTGTTTGCACCACCCGCACCAGTCTGTATAAACATCAATAATAAAGGGTTTAGATTGTTTTTTGTTTAATTCAAAAGCTTCCTTAAAGCTGAGCCATTTTACGAGTCCCGGAGATTCCTCCTCAGCAGCCGGATGATTTTGAGCAAGGGTTCTCCCGGCTGCAACAACAAGCAGAATAGCCGACAGAATTATTTTGCACCGGGTCATGGATTTAAAGTTAATCCAAATTTGCAAGGTTTGGGCGCTGCCGGTATAAAATTTGTATGCTGTCCGCATAAAAGCTGTAAATTTAGTCTTGTTATGAAGCGGGTAGTTTTTTTTATTTTTTTTGCATTTCCCTTTTTTTCTTTTTCCTACGCAGGCTGCCTGACTGTTTCTGTTTCCTCCCAAACGAACCTGAACTGTTTTGGAGATTCCACAGGAAGTGTCCAGTTAACCGTTGTTGGAGGAACCAGCCCCTATACCTACACCTGGAGTACAGGCTCTACCTCACTGACCGGACTGGCTTCAGGGCTGCCGGCAGGAGCTTTTGGATGCACAATAACAGATGCCGGTAGTTGCAGGGATTCTATTGAAACATTCATCACAGGACCTGCGGCTGTTCTTACAGTTACCCTTAACCCGCAAAATGCAAGTTGCGGAAAAATCAACGGCAGTGTTAGTGCTGCGGCATCCGGGGGAAGTATACCCTATACCTATTCCTGGAGCGACGGTGGCATTGCCGGATCGGTTACCGGTTTATCCCCTTCAGGCTATACGCTCACAGTTACGGACACGAAGGGATGCAGCAGTACTTCATCGGCTTTGATAGTCAATAACCCCGGTCCGGTTCCAGCTCTTGATACGGTTGTCAATCCGGATTGCTTCGGAGGTGCAAATGGGTATGCCGTGATAGTGGTTTCTTCCGGAACGCCTGCTTTTACATTTAACTGGAGTACCGGTCTTTTAGCCACGGGATCATCCCTATCTGACACGTTGTTCAATCTTACTGCCGGATCTTACAGTCTTGATCTTTCCGATGCAAATGGTTGTTTTGCAGGTATTCCCTTTACGGTGGGTCAACCTTCACCAGTGACGATTGCAGCCACTGCAACGAATGGCAGTTGTGGCGGTCCAAACGGAGCAATCGCCTTACTGGTTTCCGGAGGAGCTCCTGTATATACCTTTATCTGGAGTACCGGGGATACCGTAAAAAGTGCACTGCCAACTACTGTTTCAACAAATCTTTTGTCGGGAAATTATTCGGTTGCGGTAGTTGACAGTAAGGGGTGTAGTTCAATTACGCAGGCCTCTCTGGATAATAAAACCCCTTTATCTCTTATTATTTTAAGTGAGACGGATGTGAGTTGCAGCGGGAAATCGGATGGTTCAGTGGATGTTCAGATAACAAGCGGAACACCTTCCTACACCTTTTACTGGAGCGAAGGGGTCTCAACCATAACCGGTCCGGTAACCGATTCTTCGGTTCTGGTGACTGGGCTGGCTGCAGGTACCTACACCCTGACCGTACAAGATCACTCTTCCTGCAGTGCATCGGTTCTGATTGTGATTTCTGAACCTTTTGAACTGACCTCCAGTGTTACCTATTCAGATGCTTCCTGCGGCAACTCAAACGGATTGATCAACGCCGGAGCAAGCGGGGGAACCAGTCCCTATTTCTACATCTGGAGCAATGACTCGGTTTCACAAATCATCCGGAATCTTTCGGCCGGAAATTACCGGGTTACCGTTACGGATAAAAGAGGCTGTACTTCTGTTGATTCGGCAAGCATAGCCAATACCAGTTTGCCGGTTGCGGTTGCTTCTGCCCAACCTTCCGATATTGTAGCAGGTTCCACCGCCGAATTGAGCGGAAACGGAGGGAGCAGTTTTCAATGGCTGCCGGGTCTGACCGTTACCTGTTCGAGTTGTCCCAATACGCAGGCCAATCCTCTTCAGACTACGACCTACACGCTTGTAGTGACTGATAATTTTGGATGTTCAGATACGGCAAAGGTTACTGTTACGGTAAAGCCTGCCTGTATTGGAAATGAAAGCGATGTGTTTGTGGCCAATGTTTTTTCTCCCAACGGTGATGGGAAAAACGATGTTATTAAAATCGAAGGAAATGGATTGACCGCAATTTCATGGTCTATTTTTGACCGTTGGGGCAATCTTTTGTTTTATTCGGAGGACCAGGCCAATGGCTGGGATGGGACTTCAGGAGGGAAGGCCATGGGAAACGGAACGTATATCTATATTCTTCAGGCGACCTGTATCAAAACCCAGCAGGAATTTACCGTTAAGGGAACTATCAGCATCTTAAAATAACCGCCGGTTAAAATACGGCCCTGGATTTATTCAATTTTTTGCCGGAGAATAAGTCTGAAAAATAAGCCTGGAAAAAAACGTTTGATGCGGATTGCTCTTAGCTCCTTTCCGCCGATGAAGACCTCCACTTTGTTTTTTTGGATGGCACGGATGATCTGAGCAGCGCATTCAGATGCGCTTAATCCCTTGAATCTGCTGAAGGCTTCTTTGTTGTTTTTTTCGCCCTTTTCGTTGATCGCATTCAGAGCAATTGCTGTATTTATTTTACCGGGACAAATCAGGGTAATAGCAATGTTGTAAGGATGAACTTCAAGCCGGAGGGATTCGAAAAATCCATGCAGGGCGTGTTTTGAAGCCGAGTAAGCGGAGCGAAGGAAAAACCCGAATTTTCCCGAGATGCTGCTCACGGTCGCAATATGGCCGCTTCCTTGCTTAATCATTTGGGGAAGAACGCTTTTGCTTAGCGCTACCGCTGAGAAATAATTCGTTTCCATTAGTCGGCGGTCAATTTCCAGGGCCGTATCCCTGGCAAGGGATCGTTGGCTGATTCCCCCGTTGTTGATCAGCAGGTCAATTTTGCCGAATTTGGAAACAATGAGACTGGTCAGTTTGTCCACCCCCGAAGTATCGCAAAGATCGAAAGGCAAAATCAGGCAATTGTGGTCCTGCAGTTTGCATAGCTCTTTTACCCGTTCGAGTTCTGCTACCCTGCGGGAAGACAGCACAAGCTGAGCTCCCTGAGCAGCTAATGCGCAGGCAAGCGCTTCTCCGATGCCCGAAGAGGCTCCGGTCAGCCATACAACTTTACCTTTAAAATCCATCATTGGTCTGCAAAGTTAGCGTATAATTTTGGAAGCCGTTCTTTAAACTTATCTTTGTCAGGTAACGAATTGCTCGAATGCATAACAGGGGTAAAAGATCAGTGTTGTTCTCCGTTTTTTCGGTTCTGGTTGCCTGCACCTCCTCCAATGCTCCCGTGGTTATTCCAGCTACAGTTTTACCGAAGGATTCAATGGTTAGCTTACTGGTGGATATTCATTTGCTTGAAGCCAGCATTGATCAGGGAATGATAAACGGGACAGTAAAAGGAAATGCGAATGCAGCGCACCCGGTTACCTGTTACCGGATTTTTGAGTCACATCATACCACCCGTTCGGCTTATGACAGGAGTATGGCCTTTTACTGCGCACATCCGGATTTGCTTGCCAAACTATACGAGCAGGTGATTTCAGAATTAAGCAGAAAGCAAATCGGATTGAAATAACCTGCAGGTTTCCTCTATGGTTTTTTGGATAGGCATGAATTCGAATCCGAGTTCAGATTTTATTTTAGCATTGGCATACCTTTTTTGTTTCAGAGCTGTGCGAACTGTTTCCCTGGTAAGTAAAGGTTTTTCATTTAACAAGCTGCTTCTGAATTGTTCGGCTTTTTGAGCCAGGATGCTTAGTACTTGACCGGCTTCAATAGCAGGAACCGGCCTGTTTAAAGCACTGCAAAGGAGGTCAAAGAAATTTTTGTACGTCAGGTTTTCTGCTGAAACGATAAAGCGCCCGCCAAAGGTATTTTTGTTCATTAGTTTTACCATTATTGCAGCCAGGTCTCTTACGTCTACAAAACCGGAGGAGCCGGCGGTAAAAAACTTCATTCCCTTGTGCGCTCTGGAAAAGAGCTGAGAACTTCCGGTCTTCCAGTTGCCCGGCCCCAGGATGATGGAAGGGTTCACAATTACTGAAGGCAGGCCTTCTTCCATTCCTCTGAAAACTTCCCGTTCCGCTGCATATTTGCTGATGGCATAAATACTGGTTTCGGGTGAGGATTTCCATGGAGACTCTTCTGATATTTCTTTCTCTGAGGATCCCAGTGTGGCCACTGAGCTGACGTGGCAGAATTTTTTTATTCCGGCTGCGAGTGCCGCATTGACCATATTTTCGGTTCCGACCGCATTGGTCTGAAAAAGCAGTTCTTTGTCTTTCGGATCAAAAGAGACCAAAGCTGCACAGTGGTATACTTCAGTGCAATTTTGCAGCATTTCAATCAGCAGGTGTACATCGTTAAGATCCCCATCCACCCATTGAAGCTCCTGAATGTTCGGGTTCTTCTCCTGTTGGTTCTCCAGTCGGTTCTCCAGATGGTAGCGGCCGAGAGTCTTCGTTGCCTGGATGACCGGACTGCCGGGTCGCCTGAGTGCTCTTACCTTTTTCCCAGCTTTAAGTAATTGAATAAGTATATGCGAGCCCACCAATCCGCTTGCACCGGTAACAAATACCATCCGTTTTTTTTATGTAATTTTAAACAATGGTACGAAATTTTGTAGAAGAGTTAAAATGGAGAGGCCTCCTGCACGACTGCATTCCGGGAACTGAAGAATTGCTGGCTAAAGAAAGCTGCAGCGGCTACATTGGTTTTGACCCGACTGCCGATTCACTCGGGGTTGGGAACCTGGTTCAGGTAATGACTCTGGTTCATTTTCAAAGGGCAGGACACAAACCCATTGCCCTTGTGGGAGGCGCAACGGGAATGGTGGGGGACCCTTCGGGTAAAAGTCAGGAACGAAATTTGCTGGACGAACATCAGTTGAAACATAACCTGGATTGTCAGAAAAGACAATTGGAGAAATTTCTTGATTTTAATTGCGGATCCAATTCAGCTGAAATTGTAAATAATTTTGACTGGTTTAAAACGTTTTCTTTTCTCGATTTTATAAGGGATGTGGGCAAGCACATTTCTATCAATTACATGCTGGCGAAAGATTCTGTTCAGAATCGTATGGGATCGGGCATGTCGTTTACCGAATTCAGTTATCAGCTTGTCCAGGGTTTTGATTTTTATTACCTCTGGAAAAACAAAGGCGTGAAAGTTCAGATGGGGGGATCTGACCAGTGGGGAAATATCGTTACCGGAACCGAACTGATCCGAAGGAAGGGAAGCGGGGAGGCCTTTGCCCTGACGACTCCTCTGATAAAGAAATCCGACGGAACAAAATTCGGCAAATCAGAAAGCGGGAATGTCTGGCTGGATGCAGCTAAAACGTCCCCTTACCGGTTTTTTCAATTTTGGCTGAACGCTTCAGATGAGGATGCGCAACAGTATATCCGGATATTCACCCTACTCTCAAAGGAAGAGGTCGCCGCTCTGGAAAATGAGCACCTGAAAGATCCTGGACGGAGAATTCTTCAAAATGCCCTGGCAAAGGACGTTACAATCAGAGTTCATTCTGAATCCGCCTACCTTTCGGCCCTTGAAGCATCCGGAATATTATTTGGAAAAGGCACAACAGAGAGTCTGTCTCAATTGTCTGAACAGGATTTGTTGTCTGTTTTTGAGGGCGTTCCCCAGGTGGAAGTCGCAAAAGCTGAACTTGAGAAGGGCTTTCCGGCAGTTGATTTTTTATCAGAACGGACAGGAATTTTTGCTTCCAAAGGAGAGGCCCGGAAAATGATTGCCGGCGGAGGCGTATCTATTAACAAAATCAGGCTTGAGGACGTTGCTTATATTCTAAGCGGGAAGGAATTGCTGAACAACAAATACATCCTGGTCCAAAAAGGCAAAAAGAATTACTTTTTGGTAAAGGTGACGTAAAATCAGCCGGGTTGTTGTTGTTTCTTGGAAAATCGTCCCGCCAGATCTTCAATTGCATCCAGCAGTTTCTTAAGCAAATCAAAGTAGAGGGTTATTGCCATTATCAGGGACATCATCCAGATCACACAAATGTTCAGTGTATAGGTGTCGTAAAAGGTCCCTAAAAGCTTCTTGCGGGGAGCGAAAAAATGCGCCCTTGCGTAATTGGAGGTGGGGTCCAGGTAAATGGGATCTGCCCGTTGAATAAGCTCGCCATTTTCTTCCAGTATTTTTGAGAGATCATTTCGGTTGGTAAGAAGATTGGATAAGTTTTCATTCGAGTAATTGTTCAGGTCTCTGATATAGGCATCCTTGTCGTCTCCGGTAAGTTTATTGATCAGTTGATCGTGCTGGTCACTTGCACTTATGTATTTGTGAATATAGAGGGTATTCAGCTTGTTTGTGTAATCGCGAAGCTGAACGATTGTAGAACTTGTGAATTTGTCAGGAGTCAATTGGTCAGTCGCCTGGAAAACAACATTCGGACAAACAAGCTTTTCTTTTTTTATTTCAGTAGCAATCAATTTAAGATCATCTGCAAATTCCTGATTGTTGGTTGTCGTTTTCAGGTTGGCTTCACAGCGATCAATTTTCGCCCTTATTTTAGGGAGCCAGTAATTTTTCTTGAAATCTGCTGAAGAAAGAGCCTTGTCGTACCTGTAAAAACTTTGTTCGGATTTGTTGTTTTTGTACTGGTTTACCGCCAGTGCTTCGAAAGCCCAGCGGGAGGCCATGATTTCTCCTGCAAGCGGTACGTTACTTTGTGAGGTAATGGCGGGGTTCAGTTTGTCAAATTTAACAATGACACCACTGAGCAACAATTGGGGAATAATGAGGAACGGGATAAGAATGTAGATGGTCACCGCTGAATTGAAACTGGCAGAAATATTAAGCCCCAGCATATTGGCAAAACAGGAGGTGGTGAACAGAACCAGAAAATAATCGAGAAACATTCCTTTGATTTCCAGAATCGAGTTACCTACCAGGACAAAAAGAGTTGTTTGTATTGCCGAAAGTAAAAACATGATTGAAATTTTCGAAAACAGATAGCTGATCCGGCTCAAATTCAGAAAGGATTCCCGTTTAAGAATTTTACGGTCGCGGATAATTTCTTCAGCGCTCACTGTTAATCCGATAAACAGCGCTACCACGACGGACATAAACAGGTAGGCCACCAGGTTTTCATTTTCCCTGAAAATGTAGCCTGTCTTGTTGGACGCATCTGTACTGTAAAATTTAACCAGGTAGGACAGAATAAAGGCAAGCAAAGGCGACTCAATCAGATTTATAGCCAGATACTGTTTGTTGGTGAGTTTTGACAAAACATCACGGGTAATAAAGACTTTAAACTGTTTGAATTTGGATGGTATTTTAAGTGTCGTTTCAGGCAGCGCTGTATGTGCTTCGACCGGAGGAATCCTGTTTTCAATCTGTTCGACGTAATATTTGTTCCATTCAACCGGTGATACTTTTCGGCTGTGCGTAAGGTTTCCATACTCATCCAATACTTTGGATTCAATAATATTAAAGATGAGTTCAGGATTGACGTTTCCACAGGTAACGCATTCGCTTTCGTTGCTGTTTACATGGTTGATGATTGTTTTAAAGTAAATGACCGCATCTACGGGATTTCCATAATAAATCGGATAGCCCCCCACATCGAGAATCATCAGCTTGTCAAACATCTTAAATATTTCAGAGGACGGCTGGTGTATGACAACAAAAACCAATTTGCCTTTTAAAGCCAATTCCTTTAAAAGGTCCATTATGTTTTCAGAGTCGCGGGAAGAAAGTCCGGAAGTAGGTTCATCTACAAAGAGTACGGCTGGTTCACGGATAAGTTCCAGTGCAATATTTAACCGCTTACGCTGGCCTCCGCTGATTGTTTTTTCCAGCGGGCTTCCCACCTTCAGGTCACGGGTTTCATACAGACCGAGATCGGTAAGCAAATTCAAAACCATCTTGGTAATTTGCTCATCCGGCATAGTACCGAAGCAAAGTTTGGCGTTGTAAAACAGATTTTGCGAAACGGTCAATTCTTCAATCAGCAGGTCATCCTGGGAAATATGACCGATAACACCTTCAATTTTTTCTTTTTCGGTATGGATGTTGATCCCGTTAATGTAAACGCCACCGCCGCTGGGAACTTCGTTGCTGTTGAGTACGTTCAGCAGTGTTGATTTTCCGGCTCCGCTGCCCCCCATTATGCCTATCAGTTTTCCGGAATCTTCAGTAATGTTGATATTCCTCAAACCAAGCTTTCCGCCTTTAAATTTGTATTCCAGATTCTTGGCGCTGAACGTTATTTTCGCTTTGGTTTTGTCGCTGAGAAAGGAACTGATGATGTCACTGTAATAGATTGGCTTTACTTTTGAACTCCGGATGGAACATCCGTGGGTCAATATATAAACCGTTTCTTGTTTAATGCCCTGGCCGTTGAGGTTCAGTTCGCTCGTTCCGAAATAACGAAGAGCATACATGCCAACGCTTGCAATGCGTAAAATTCTCAATTCTCCGTTTATTCCGTCGGAGTAAATGTGACGGGCATTTTTGAAGGCGCTGTCTGTTTCGCCGTTTACAACCAGAATTTCAGCGGTATCAAGAGTACGGGAACCCCCGGTCCTCACAAAAGCCATGCAACTCTTATACTCTCCCGGCTCTATATTGAACGTTTCAGCAACAGTATTAACGAATTCCAGTTCCTGTTCACTTATTTCCTGATTGGAGTTAATAAATTCGATAAGGCGGATAAGTACAACTACCTTTTGAGTCTGGGTCAGCTCTGAATTTATCTGTGTGCAGATCTTAAGAACTTTTACCGAATTGAGAGAAGTTCGTTTGGCTGATCCGTCTTTTTTCTTGGCAACCTGATGATGGGATTCAAGAAATTCATCAAAAAGGGCCAGGTATTGGTCAACCAATTCCTGGTTCAGCTGTTGTTTCAGGAAAGACTGAACAATGTCTCTCCCGGTATTGTTAACTCCGTCTACCCTTGCAATAATTGCAAAGAGTTGCATAAGGGCTTTGAGTATCCGTTCACTCATCTGAAGTCAACTGTATTAGGCCCTTTTATAAGAGCTAAAGAATTATTGTTTAAATCCAATCAATACCACAGCGCAGCCTGAACCCTGATTTTCTCCTCCCAGACGGGCTTCAATAATGCAATCCAGTGTTGAATTAACTTTGAAGTCCCAGTAGGGTGCATTTTTGTAGTCACTGTTGGTGAAAAGCAGGTTGCGGTCACTGTCGAAAACAGAGAAAACCAGATTGCCGTCTCCCATACCGCTGCAGGCAACCACCCGGTATGTTGTTCCGCCATAAAATGTAGAATGAAACTCGGCTGTTTCGTCACTGTTCAGGAGCAATGCACGGTATTCCTGTCCGTCAGACAAAAACTGCCGGGCCATATTTTTGGCGCAAACATTGGCAATCGTATCACACTGGGCTTTGGCCAGAGCCGAAGAAAATGTAATCACTAAAAAAATCAGCAGTCCTTTACCAAGTTGTCTCATTGCAATTTTATATTTATAACTGTTCATTGGATTCCCCATCATGATTTTTCGCCGGAAATCAGGGCTCTTATTGCCAAAATCTTTTCCGTAATAGTTTTGATCTGTTCGGCAGAAATTTTAACCTCAGAACTGCTGGTAATAGTAGTCATCTTTTTATCCGCATCCACAATAGGTTTCTGGTAGGTGTATTTGATCTCGATGCCTTCAAAGGCTGCGGAAAGGTCATTGAATTTAGCAATCAGATCAGCATATTGCTTGTCTGAAGCGTAAGGACTCAGCAATTTCAAAATGCTTTGAACAGTTGTTTTTTGTTCGGCAATACGGCGTTTTATTTCTTCGTTATCCTTGGATTTCAGAACATTGGTTACGAAATGCATCGTCTCTACCCAGCCTCCGGTCAGAATTAATCCACTGAGATCGTTCTGCTTATTGTTTTTAAGGTAATTGTCACTTTGTCTGTAGGCTATTGAAACCAGGCTCAGCATCGAGTCTTTTTTTCCAAAGTTGGCCTGAAAACGCTGCATTAATGCAGGGTTGAACGCGCTGGAAACGCCTAAATCATCCGCCAGCTTTTTTACGCTGTTCATGTAACTCAAGGCATCCTGTGTCTGATCGTACATGGTTACATATCCCAGGTCGGCACCGTATACACCCAGATTAAGTGCTTTCAAAAATTTTGTTGAGTAGCTGGTCAGTTGAGAGGTCGGATTGAGCATTGATTTGTCGAAAGGAGAACCCACTTTATTGATCAGGAATGCAGTCTGAATCGGAGATGGTATGCTGATAATCTCTCCTCCTACGTTGAGAAGCGATGTTTTGGCTGTATCGGTATCCGGCAGATCGTCCGAATCTTTAGCTTGCTTTTTCCCGGATCCACATGCTGCCAGTAGGAAAGAAAGGGCAGTTACAGTCAGAAAAGCGTATTTAAGGGTACTGATTTTAAGCCTCATTTTCTGTTGATTTAATTTATTTATTCGCTCCGCAAGATAAAAAATAAAATGATAGCCAAAAGTAATAATTTTTATCAAAATACCTATATCTGAACTGATTAACCGGCATCGAAGTCTATTCCCTGTCTTTTCAGAAGCGCTTTTGACCGGAAGGCATAAAGGGTAAGGCAAAGAAAGCAGATCAAAGGGATTGTGAAAGAGAAGTGCGTGAAACTCATACCCAGAAAATGTGAGCCTTCTGTTTTGTCAAAGTCGCATACAATTCCCTGCAAGGGAGGAATAAATGCGCCACCCAGAATCATCATGATCAGAAATCCGGATGCCTGACTGCTGTATTGCTTCACCCCTGCAATAGAAAGTGTAAATATACAGGGCCACATAATTGAACAGAAAAGTCCGGCGCTGATGAAAGAATAGGTTGCAAAAAGACCCTGGGTTAACAGGCCTGTCAGCATTGCAGAAATGCCCAGTACACTGAAAACAATTAATGTCAGCACTGGTTTTTCCCGGCAAAGGAAAAATCCGATCACCAGGATGGCTATAGGAATCAGATAAATTATCATATCCTCTGTTGGGTTTCCGCTCAGCCGATTGATGCCCAATATAAGGGCAAATACGGAAACCGGAACCAGGATTGTGAATAGCCTCCTCCAGCTTTTTTTTAAATTAAAAACGGATAATGCTGCCATAAGTCTCCCTATCATCAGGCTTCCCCAATAAAGCGATAGGAACCTTGAAATGTGGGATTCGCTCAGGCTACCGAAGTCCGGGGTTTTCAGCAAGGCGCCCATATTGCTTTGAATGGTGACTTCCATACCGACATATACGAAGATGGCAAACATGCCCCACTGAACCTGAGGATAAGCTTTTGGTTCGAACCTGTTTTGCCTTTTGAGTTTTATAAAGCGAAGCACTAAAAAACCCAGAATTCCGCTTAGTCCAAGGGCGGAAATAAAAAGAAACAGAAATTTTTTCAGACTCTGATTCCCTCCTGCGAAAGCAGACCTGGAAAGGAGGAGGATAATAAAGGCAAGGATACTCATTAAAATGATCAGGGGCGTTTTCAGAACAAAGTTGTTGGTTTTGTCTTTCTTTTCTGAATCGATTTCGGCGTCAGAATTCAGTACGGGCATTTTCGACATCGAAAATAAGAGTGCTGCAATGGAAAAGGCAACGCAAAGAATAATGTAGAGATTGCTTATTGATGCAATGGAAGCATTTGCCTTTTCGCTTTCTCCCGCAGCAACTTTGCCGAATAAAGCCATATTTACAATCAATGGACCCAGTGTTGTTCCCAGTGAATTTACTCCTCCTGCAAGGTTCAGACGGTGAGAGCCGGTGGCCGGATTTCCAAGGTAAATTGCCATTGGGTTGGCAGCTGTTTGCTGCAGGGAAAATCCAAGTGCGATCACAAAAAAAGAAAGAAGTATAAAGGGAAAGGACTCTGCTTTTACGGCCAGCAGCATGAGGAGGGATCCGATTATTGAAATCAGCAGTCCAAAAACGATTCCTTTTTTATAACCGATTGAATTCAGCAAATCCCGGCCCGTGCCCATCGAAACAAGATAAAGAAAAAGAGAACCGATGAAATAAGCCCCGTAAAAGGAGGTGTCTACGAGTTGAGACCGAAATTGGTTCAGGTGAAAGTGCGTTTTGCAAAAAGGTATGAATATGCCATTGGATGCGGCAAGGAATCCCCAGAAAAAAAAGACTGTTACCAGTGTGGTTAGTGAACGCGTTTGGGTTTGCATATTCTTATTTTATCAATGTTACGTGGCCAAGATATTGATGACTTTGCTGAAATACATCTTCAACTGTTATCACATAGACATACACGTCCTGTTGTGCAATGTCTTCTCCGTAGTTTGCCCTCCCGTCCCAACCCTGGTCGCGTATCGTGGTTTGAAATATCAGAATGCCCCACCGGTCAAATATCGTAAGTTTGAAACCCTCCTGAACAATGTTTATTCCTTTGAAGTTAAAAATATCGTTTATGCCGTCTCCGTTCGGGGTAAATGCATCAGGAATATAAAAGGTGTATACAGGTGTTATTTCGATATCCTTAGAGGTCGTATCCGTACAGCCAAATTTATTAATCACCAGCAGTATAACTTTGTACGTACCTGTATCCTGGTAGGTATGCATAGGATTTACGAGCGTACTCGAATCCCCGTCTCCAAAACTCCAGTCCCAGCCGGCAGCTCCGGTTGAATGATCAAAAAAACTGATTTTTGCATGGAACTGATCTGTTTCTGAAGGATCGGAGACAAATGCTGCAATCGGCGAAGGCTCCATGGTGAGAAGGTCGTTTTCAGTGACTGAACTGACGCAACCTTTGTTGCTGGTTACCTCCAGTGTTATGGAATAATTTCCCGGCTTTAAAAAAGCGTGTTCAGGGTTTTGAAGAGTGGAGGTCTCTCCGTCTCCAAAATTCCATTGCCAGGCTGAAAGGTTTCCGGATGAAATGACGGAAGAGTCTGAAAACAGAAGTGGTTTGCCTACACAGCCGCTGTCACTTTCGGGTCTGAAATGAATCTGAGGCAGAGGAAAAATGGTCAGGGGCCTGGTAACGGTATCCGTGCAGCCTTCATTACTGGTAACGATTAAGGAAACGCTGTACGTGCCGCTTGCCGGATAGCTATAGGAGGTGTTTTGGGTAGCGGCAGAAGCGGTTCCTGTTCCCAATATCCACTTCCAGCCGGTGATGGATCCGCTGGAAATGGCGGACTTGTCTGTAAATAAAACCGAGACATTCTGGCAGGAAGCCGTGTCCGTAAAGGAGGCGACCGGATTGGGATAAACAGTAATGGTCTGTGTTTTTTGTCCGGTGCATCCGCTATCACTGACGGCTTTTAAGGTCACCGGATACGAACCGGGGGCAGAATACAGGTGAGCGATGTTTTCTGAATCGGATTGTGTTTTATCTCCAAAATCCCAGATCCAGCTGCTTATTTTTCCGGATCCGATCGAACTGCTGTTTTCGAAACGGGTCGAATCGCCAAGGCAGGCCGTATTGAAACTGAAATTTACAACAGGAGAAAATGGATTTACAAAAACGGTGACAGAATCCATGCTCGAGCAGGAACCTGTTTTTGTAGAGAGGTAATAGGTAGTTGTTTGTGAAGGGGATGCCAAAGGGTCAGAAACAGAAGGATTGCTAAGTCCCTTTGCAGGTGTCCAGCTGAAGCTGCTCCCGCTGCCGCTTCCTGTCAGGGTCACACTATCACCCAGGCAAATCCATGAATCGGCTCCGGCATTGACAGAAAGTGGAGTAATGACAATGGAGTCGGGTGATTGATAGGATACCGTACAACCTGCACTGTCTTTAAGAATCAGCCTGGGATGGTATACTCCTTTAAGGTCATAGGTATGTGTTGTTGTTTTCCCGCTCCCCAGACTGCCGTCGCCGAAATCCCAGGTAAAGGATAGATTCGGATCAGATGCAATTCCGTTGAAGTTGACGGTTAAGGGAGGACAGCCCGCATCAGGGTTAAACGAAAACGTACCTGTGGGTCCGCCTACATTTATATAGTCTGGAAAAGTCAGGCTATCTGAACAACCCGATGCTGTTTTAACTACCAGGGAAACAGTATAGCTGCCTGGGAAATCATAAAGGTGGGTTGGGTTTTGGAACGTAGAGTTTGTGCCGTCCCCGAAATACCATTTCCAGGCAACCGCATTTGCAGTTGAAAGGTCCGTGAAGCTGACAACCAAAACAGGGCATGAAGCGCTGGTGGTATCGGCGGTGAAATTAACCGCGGGGTTTTCGACGTATACATGGTGAGTTGTTACGCTGGTACAGCCATAGGCATTTTTAACGGTTAGCGTAACCGTATAGGTTCCCAATACAGCATATTTATGTGCCGGATTGGAAGTGGTGTTGTCGGGTGAGCCGTCTCCGAAATTCCAGTTGTAGGTGAAGGCGGCATTGGCCGACTGGGCTGAGAAAATAAAAAAACTTCCCGGGCACTGAACACTGTCGTTGACTGTAAAGGCAGAGGAGGGAAGAGGAGGAAGTTGCAGGATGACTTGCTTTACGACTGAGTCAGAACAGAAAGTGCTGTTTTTGACAACCAACCTGATCGTAAACGTATCCGTTCCCGCAAAAGAGTAGGTGTGTTGGGGATTTTCGAGCGTGGATGTGGTCCCATCTCCGAATTCCCACAGCCAGCTGGTTGCTGCACCTTTTGGCAGAGAGGAATCGGACAAGGCGACACTGGCCGTGGTGCATCCGTAAATACTGTCAATTGTAAAATTGGCGACGAGTTTCCCGACTGTAATGTAGAGGGGGCGGTTCAGTGTATCCTTACAACCGTATTGATCTGAAATGATCAGTAGTACGCTGAAGGTTCCGGTATCGGTATAGGTATGAACAAATGTTCCTCCGGCTGTTCCTGTTTGACCGTCTCCGAAATTCCAGGACCAGGCCAGCGCTCCAGTGCTTTGGTCTGTAAAAGTCACCGATAAAGGATTGCAGCCAGCCAATGGACTGGCTGCAAATTGGGCAATAAAAGGCTGAATGATCAGTGCAATAGAGGTAGAATCCATACAGCCCGTTTTACTGTTTCGCACGGTCAGGTGAATCGTATAGGTTCCATCCGAAGCGTACAGGTGAGTGGTGTCTCCCAAAGAAGTTGAAGTGCTTCCGTCACCATAGTTCCAGAACCAGGAATCTGCTGAGATAGAGGTGTTGGTAATGTAAACAAGGTTTCTGTTGATGCAATCCTGGCGCACGGAGAAGCGGGCTATCGGAGGGTTGATGTAAATGTAGTCCGGAAACTGAATGCTGTCCTTGCATCCGTTGAAAATGGCCACCAGGGATACATTGAAGTATCCGGTATCCCGGTATTGGTGAACCGGGTTTTCTGTGGTATCCTGTCCGCCGTCTCCAAAATACCAATGCCAGGCATTTGCACCGGTGGAAAGATTTGTAAAGTGGATGGAATCAAGGGCGCAGGCCACTCTTGGATTGGCGCTGAAATTGGCTACAGGTGGGGTACCTGTTTTTACAGTTGCGGTTGCTGTATCGGAGCAACCCAGGGAGTTGGTTACAATCAGCGAAACGGTATAGTTTCCAACCGAAGAGTAGGTATGTGGCGGCGGAGCCGGCAAGGTTGAAGAACTTCCGTCTCCGAAATTCCATTGGTATCCGGTCACCGTTCCGGCGGTGCTCAGGCTATCGGAAAAGGAAACAACAAGGGGTATGCAGCCTGAGGCAGTTAAAGGCTGAATGCGCAAGGCTGTTTTCTGGATACGGATGTAATCGCTGTCAACAAGTGTATCGTTGCATCCGGCTGCATTAAGGGCAATCAGTTTAACGGTATACGTTCCGAATTGCGTGTAGACATGAGTCGGGCTGGGAGCAGCGGAGGAGGATCCATCACCGAAATCCCAACTGTAGGATGTTGCACCGGTTGAGGTATTTGTGAAGGAGACCGAATAAGGAACCGAACAGGCTGAGGAGTCGGAGCTAAAGGAAGCGACTGCAGAAGGCTGAATGGTAATGTAGGTGTTTTTAGTCAGCGTTCCCGTGCAATTGCTTCCCGTGTAATTGATGGTCAGGCTGATATCATAAGTTCCCGGGGACGAATAGGCATGTGAGGGAGATTTCAGTGCAGAAGTCTGACCGTCCCCGAAATTCCATAGCCAGCTGTCTGCAAGGGGAGTGGAATTATCGGTAAACTGTACCGGCATCCCAATACACCCCAGGGTGTTGGAAGCAGAAAAAGATACGGTTGGGCTGTTGATAATCTGCAGGGTTTCTTTCAGGGTATCGTGACATCCGTTGGCATCTGTCGAAACCAGGGTAACAGTGTAGGTTCCTGAGGAAAAATAGGTATTGGATGGACTGGTTGAATTGGATGTGTTTCCGTCTCCGAAATTCCAGCTGTAACTCAGTCCGCTTCCAGTTGAAGTGTTTGTAAAAGTAATGGTCTGAGGCGGAGAGCAGGCCAGAAGGGAACTTGGGCTGAAGGCAAGAACAGCGGTCGAGGCGCCAAACACATTTATATAATTGGTAATGGTAAGGGTATTGGTACATCCGTTGGTATCAGTTACTTTAAGGGTGATTGTGTAGGTGCCTGAAGAGGTGTAGTTGTGAGCGGGATTTTGCAGGGTACTGGTGCTGCCGTCGCCAAAGTCCCATAGCCAGGAATTAACAGTACCGGATCCCTTAACCGACAGATCAGTGAAAGCAACTGAAAGCGGAAGGCAGCCTGAAACGTTATTGGCTGAAAAATTTGCGGTGGGATTAGTGAAAACTTCAATATACAGTAATTTGGTCAGGGAATCACCGGTGCCTCCAGCATTGTGAACGACAAGCTTTACGGTGTACTTGCCGGGATTTATATAAATTGCTGACGGATTCTGCAGTATGGAATTGTTTCCATTGCCGAAATCCCAATTCCAGGAAGTGGGGTTGCCGGTTGATAAATCTGAAAACTCTACAAGCAGAGGGCTGCAACCGGAGGTTGGGGTGGCTGAAAAATTGGCATTCAATTGGGAAAACGATTCGGCAGAACTTACCCAAAGAACTATAAAAACGATGTAAAATTTCCGGAGCATACGTTCCTTGCCAAATTTCCCGACTCCTAGAGCCTGTTAAATTTAAGGATAAAATCGATACACCTTTTTATTGCAGATTGATAACGGTACATTTGCCGTATGTCTCAGGATTTTGAAATGGTTGCCACGACGCTTTTTGGCCTGGAGGAGGTTCTTTCAAAGGAACTGACGGCTTTGGGCGCGAAGGATGTGAAGTTTTTAAAGCGTGCTGTAAGCTTTGTAGGGGATATTGGCTTTATGTACAAAGCCAACTATTGTTTGCGAACTGCACTCCGGGTGCTTAAGCCTATTGCTACGTTTACTGTATCGGATGATAAAAATTTATACGATCGCGTTAAGAAAATTGAATGGAAATCGTATTTGAGTGAAAACGACTTTCTGGCGGTCAGCACTTCCCTGAGTACTGATATTTTCAATCACACCCAATACGTTTCTCAAAAGACGAAAGACGCAATCGTGGATCAGTTCAGGGAAGAAACCGGGAAAAGGCCTTCGGTAGACCTTGACAATCCGACAGTCCGGGTTCATGTTCATGTGGAAGGAAACGTTTGTACGCTCTCCCTCGACAGTTCAGGACAACCGCTTTACAAAAGAGGTTATCGGACTGAAGTGAACCTGGCTCCATTAAATGAATCCCTGGCGGCAGGAATGATCCTGATGAGCGGATGGGAGCCACACCGTATTTTTGTCGATCCCATGTGCGGGGCAGGAACACTCTCCATTGAAGCAGGACTTATAGCCTGTGCGATACCTCCGGGTTATTACCGGGAAGCATTTGGGTTTCAGAAATGGAAGGATTACGATGCCGATTTGTTTGAACTCATAAAGGAAAGCGCTTTGGGGAAAATCAAAAGCGGGAATTTCAGAATTCTGGCTTCAGATGTTTCTGAAAGTGTTGTAGGCAAAGCAATTCAAAACATCAAACAGGCCCGCCTTGAAGATGTTGTTTCAGTTACCTGCACGTCTTTTGAATCGTTTGATCCTCCTCCGGGCGGAGGATTGCTGATACTGAATCCACCTTATGGGGAGCGTCTCAATCAGGAGGATGTTGATTTGCTTTACAAATCAATAGGAGATACGCTCAAAAAAAAATATGCCGGTTATACCGCCTGGCTGATAAGTTCAAATAAAGAAGCTGTCAAGAATATCGGACTTCATGCCAACAAAAAAATAACGCTCTTTAACGGAGCGTTGGAATGCAGATTTCTACGATATGAAATGTATCCGGGATCCAGGAAGGTCAAGTATGCCAGTCCGACCCAGGCTTCACCCGTCTGAATTACAGGACTTCACATAGTAGCAAAGGGTCTTACGCTTTTTTTTTTGCTCCATTCAATAATCCGGTCGAATTCGGATTTTGAAACCGGCATCACGGAAAGCCTGCTCAGGCGGATCAGTGCAATGTGTTGCAACTCCTTATCCGATTTAATCAAGGCAAGAGATACCGGGTTTTGCAACGCTTTTACAGGTTCGAGGTCAACTGCGGACCAGTCGTCTCCGCTTGTTGGATCCTTGTATGCCTCTTTTTTGACTTTTGCGATTCCAACCACAGAAAGTCCTTCGTTGCTGTGGTAGAAAAAAACCGGATCTCCTTTTTTCATTGCTCTTAGGTTGTTTCGGGCTGCGTAATTGCGCACGCCTTCCCAACATACGACCTTATCCTTCACAAGTTGATCCCAGGAATAAACGGAAGGTTCGGATTTAACAAGCCAGTGGTTCATAGATTAGTGAATTATTTTAAATACAAGTTCTTTAAGCAATTCGCCCCCACTGGTTGCTGTCCCGTCAAGGCCCTTGGAGCGGAGGTCGTATTCCCTGAGATCGGCAATAACAGTTTTCAGTTTTGTTCCGGGATACAGCTTTGCCGCCCGTTCGTAGTCCCCTACAAAATATGGATTTATTCCCAATGCGCCTGCTACGGCAGTTTTTGATTTGTCAGGCAAAAGCTGATAGGTCAGCAGTTTGCTGAAAAAACCATATAAGGAAGACAGGGTCAGCACCATCGGGTTCTCTTTTTGGTTGGCGGCGAAATAATTTACGATCCGGTTCGCTTTTACCACATCTTTTCGCCCAAGTGCACTTTGCAATTCAAAACTGTTGAATTCTTTGCTGATGCCTATGTTTTGCTGAATGTGTTCTTCTGTTATTTCAGATTGCTGCGGAAGACCTATGGTAAGTTTGTCCAGTTCGTTGCCGATACGGCTTAAATCTGTTCCCAGAAATTCGGTCAGCAACAGGCAGGCTTTTGGGGAAATGCTGTATTTTTTTTCTTTTAGACAGGCGTTGATCCAGTCCGGAATTTTATTTTCGTACAGCTTTTTAGATTCCATTACCGCAGCATATTTCACTAAATTTTTACCCAGCTGCGTTCGTTTATCGATCGACTTGTATTTGTAACAAAGGACAAGAATGGTTGATTTCAGTGGTTTCTCCAGGTAGGAAAGAAAGGATGCTTTTCCCGCAAGATCCCGTATGTTTTGTGCCTCTTTGACAATAATTACCTGATGGGTGCTCATCATCGGAAACCGTTTTGCCGCAGCTATAAGAGAAAGAGTATCCGTATCTCCGCCGTACAAAACAGTCTGATTGAATTCTTTTTCATTCTGATCCAGCACGTTTTTTTCAATAAAATCAGAAATCCGGTCGATGAAATAAGGTTCTTCTCCTGTTAAAAAATAAACCGGGTGGTAAATTTTTTTTTTGAGTTCGGCGAGCAGTTGAGAAAATTCGATGTTCATTTTTCGAAATTACGAATTCGGTAAATAAAAAGTAGTAGTTTAGAGAAAATCATCTGATTTGGATAAGCTCAATCTTCCCCCGTGTACATTTCGGTTTCAAAACCGGGAAGGTCGCGTTGAGATATTCGACGTGCTCCGGAAAAAATTTGTCGTGCTCAGTCCGGAGGAATGGGTAAGGCAGCATTTTGTTCAATACCTGATCGTTCAGAAAGGATTTCCGCCATCACTCATCCAGCTCGAAAAACCTATGCGCTACAATCAGCTCAGTAAGCGAAGCGATATTGCCGTGTATGACAAAAACGGAAAAGCTCAGGTTTTGGTGGAATGCAAAGCCCCTCATGTACCTATAACCCAGGATACATTTGACCAATTGGCCAGGTATAATTTTTCACTTAAAGTAAACTACCTCATTGTAAGTAATGGAATTTCTCATTTTTGCTGTAAAATGGATTATACCACTTCTTCTTATGCCTATCTGGAGCAAATTCCCCTTTTTAAGGACCTTTGAAGAGCATTAAATAGTATAATTAGTCTTTATTTAAGTACCTTTAGGTATGGCGTATAAGGGTAGGTATGGCGTATAAGGGCGGGTCAGGTGTGAAATACGAGGGCAGGTCAGCGGTTTTTTTTTCTTTTTCTGCTGGTTTGCTGTTGCTTTTGTCAGGGATTTGTTACGCCCAGTCAACTCCTTCAATTGCAGCTAAAGGTACCCCGCTAACTCCCGTCAAAGGAACCCCTGTTTATAATCTGAACCCCAAGTCCAGAGAGGGTACAGACTATCTTAACAAAACCGTTATTTTCAAGTTGAAAAACCGGTACCGTGATCTGGTGACTGCTGATGGAATAAACGAACCTTACTTGCTGGCATTGATTCAGGAACTCGGGTTAAAATCCCTGTCCCGGGTTTATCCGAATCACCCGGCTCCTGTGAGCGGACCCGCAGGTTTGTGCAGGAACGGACAAAATCCGGTTGATCTCTCGCTAATCTATGAACTCCGATACACAGCTGAAATTTCCCTGCAGCAAGCCCTGAATAAGATGGCCAGGTTGGGATTGTTTGAATATGCCGAACCTCATGTTATTCCAAAAGTTACCTACACGGTAAACGATCCCAATCTGAGCCTTCAGTACAACATCTTTAAAATCCAGGATACACTCGCCTGGAACATTTCGATTGGGGATACCAACACCGTAATAGGCATAGTGGACACCGGTACACAGCCTACGCATCCGGACCTGGCAGGAAACATCAAGCATAATTACGGGGACACCATTGACGGTATTGACAACGATCACGATGGATACATTGATAATTTCAGCGGATGGGACCTGGGTAACGGCGTAGCGACCAATAGCATTGGGAATAACAATCCCACCTGGCAGGGCGACCCTCATGGCGTGCATGTGAGCGGAATTGCGGCCGCTGTTACTGATAACGATATCGGCATTGCAGGAGTTGGGTTTAAATGCAGGTTTTTGCCCGTCAAAATTGCCGATTCTACCGGTACTCTTGTTGCAGCTTATCCCGGAATAGTTTATGCTGCAGACCACGGATGCAAAATTATTAATTGTTCCTGGGGAGGTTCTGACGGAGGAAGTTACGGACAGGATATTGTTAATTATGCCACCAACAACAAGGATGCTCTTGTTGTTGCGGCTGCAGGCAACAATGGGGATGAAAGCGTTTTTTATCCGGCCTATTATCAAAATGTCATAAGCGTTGCAGCAACCACTTCCACTGATGCTAAGGCAAGCTATTCGGACTATGGCCCGAATGTGAGCATATGCGCGCCTGGCGATAATATTTATTCGACCTATTCGGGTGGGACGTATACCTATTTGAGCGGTACTTCAATGGCAACCCCATGCGTTTCGGGGGCCATTGCAATTGTCCGTTCGTATTTTCCGTCCTACACGGCCATACAGGCAGCTGAGCGCCTGATGGTAACAGCTGATACAAGCATTTACAACCCATCTGTAAATCCGGTATCTTTGGCTAATTTGCTGGGCTCAGGAAGGGTAAATCTTTACAGGGCATTGAGCGATCCTCCATCTCCTGCGGTTACGCTGACCTCTCAAACAATCACGGACAAAGCCAACCCCGTTCCTTTGCCCGGGGATACCCTTATGATCAGCGGACTATTCACCAATTACCTTGCTCCGACAACCAAGCATCTGAAAGCGACCCTTTCAACAACATCTCCTTATGCAGGCGTTTTGCCGGGAACTGCAGTTGCTGCAATTGGTCTTATTCCGACCATGGGAACCGCGACGAATTCGGTCTCACCCTTTAAAGTTGTAGTGGCACCGGGTACACCCTTAAGCAGTAGTATTACTTTTCAGGTAACTTTTCAGGACAGTGCCTATACTTCCTTCGGATTTTTTAGCATCACAGTGAATCCCGATTACCTGAACGTGGCGGTGAATTATATTTCGACCTCGGTAACCAGCAAAGGCATAATCGGTTACAATAACAGCATACAGACCATTGGTCTCGGTTTTCAATACAAAGGGAATAATATGGAGTATGACGGAGGGCTGATGATCGGCGTTCCTGATTCGGCGGTTTCAAACGTGATCAGGGGTCTTGAATTGTACAATAATCAGGATTTTATTTCTACCTCGACGATCAGCAAAGTAACCGTCAGCCCGAAATCAGATTTTGACACCCAGGGTTATTTTAACGATTCCGCTGCCCAGCAGCCACTTCCGGTTTTGGTTCATCACCGTTCTTTTGCATGGACTGATTCTGCGGACAGCAAATACGTGGTGTACAGATACACGATACACAATACAGGATCAGCTCCTTTGAATTCCCTCTACGCCGGACTGCTTATGGACTGGGATGTAATCGTTTATTCGAACAACCGTGCCTCATTTGACAGTGTAAACCGTATGGGTTACAGTTGGTATACCGGTACCAATGGAATTTATGCAGGGATTAAATTACTCAGTCATACCAGCGGGGTGAATGTTTATGCTTTTGACAATGTTCCCGGAGGGGCAGGAGGGATTGATATTTATGATCAATTTGATGAAGCCCAAAAGTACCAGGCTCTTTCTACCCAGCGTAAAAATGCGGGTGTAAATGGTGTTGGGGACGATATTCTGGATATGGTTAGTGCAGGTCCGATATCGTTGAATGTGGGTGACAGTGTTGAGGTTGCTTTTGCTCTGCTGGGGGGCGATAATCTGGCTGACCTGCAAAATAGTGCGGTTAATGCGCAAAGTAAGTATGACGGAGTCATTTTGGGAACAGCCCCTGTTGAAAAGAGAAATGGGGTCAGTCTGAACTCTTATCCCAATCCGGCTTCGGGAAATGCGGTAATAGAAGTAAGCCTTCCGTCTTCGACAGCTTTGAATTTAACTGTGCGAAATGTGATGGGGCAGCAGGTGTTTAGACTTGCCAGCGACGTATACAGCCCGGGATATTACCGGTTTAATCTGGATGTCAGCCAATTCAGCGGGGGTATTTATTTTATTGAATTGATTGCAGAAGGAACTGAACTTTGTCAGAAAATGCTGGTTACAAAATAATTCTGTACGTTTGTATAAACAGTAAAAATATATGGATTTAAAAGGAATACTATCGATAGCAGGAATGAGCGGACTCTACAAAGTGGTTGCTCAGACAAAGGGTGGTCTTATTGTGGAATCGCTTGCAGATAAAAAGAGAATTCCAACCTATGCAAACCAGCGGGTGAGCGCTCTTGAGGAAATCAGTATTTATACCTCATCGGAGGATGCACCGCTGAAATCTGTGCTTCAGAAAATTGCCGATAAGCTGGATTATGCTCCGGCACCGGATCATAAGTCGAACGAACAGGAAATGCTTAAGTTTTTTGAAGAGGTTATGCCGGATTTTGACAAGGTGCGGGTTCACACTTCGGATATACGGAAAGTGATTAACTGGTATGGTATACTTCAGAAAAACGACCTGCTTAAGAAGCAGGAAGAGCCAGAGTCAACGGATGCAAGTTCGAAAATAAAAACAGCCGCAGAAGAAAAGGCCAAAACCTATGCCAAAGCATCGGCAAAGGATTCTGTTGCAGCCAAACCCCATAAAGTGGCTGGTGCCAGAAAAACCCAAACTACCCGAAAGACCGGTACGGCCTGATTTTGATTAATCCTCCTGAACGATTAAAGAGGCAATTTGTGCCTGCTGATTTTTGTTTGGAAACCTGGGATAAACTCGAAATTTATTTCAGGGATCTTGAACAAAGACCTCTTTCTTCCGTAGCTGACTTGCAGAAGTGGCTTAAGGATTGGAGTGAACTGGATGCGGTCACAAGCGAGGATTTTGCCTGGCGCTATATTCGTATGACCTGTGATACAGAAAGCGCAGCGCTAACCGATGCGTACTTGTTTTTTGTAGAAAAAATAGAGCCTTTCACAGAGCCGTATACGAATACATTTAATAAAAAACTGATTTCATCACCGTTTTTAGGTCAGCTGGACAGGTCCCTGTTTGGGATCTATCTCAGAGGTGTTGAAAATGATCTGGCCCTGTTTAGGGAAGAAAACATTCCTCTTTTTACCCGACTGGCTTCGATGGAGAGGGAGTATGCAGCTATTGCAGCAGCAATGAGTGTGAGCTATTCCGGAAAGGAGTATACGCTGCAGCAGGCCGCTGTGTTTCTTAAATCGTCTGATCGTGCTGTCAGGGAGAAGGTGTATGGTCTTGTTCAAAATCGCAGAATGGAGGATGAGGGCAGAACCGACCAATTGTATGATGAGCTGATTGCCTTGCGCCAACAGGTTGCCACCCAAACAGGATTTTTGAATTTCAGGGATTACATGTTCAGAGCGATGGGACGCTTTGATTATTCGGCTAAGGACTGTTTTGATTTTCACGAAGCCATTCACAAACAGGTAATTCCGGTAGTGGATATTTTAGACAGAGAGCGCATGAAGCTGATGCATCTGGATCAGTTGAAACCCTGGGATATGGAGGCTGAACCGGATGGAAAAGAACCTCTGCATCCCTTTGACAACGGAGCTGACTTATTGGATAAGGCGATACAATGCTTCGCTGAAATAAGACCTTATTACGGTGAATGCCTTGAGGTGATGAAAAAAATGAAGCGTCTTGATCTGGATTCGAGAATGGGTAAGGCTCCGGGCGGGTATAATTATCCGCTGAATGAAACAGGGGTGCCTTTCATCTTCATGAATTCGGCAGGTCTTCACAGGGACCTTGTTACTATGGTTCACGAAGGCGGGCATGCTTTGCATGCCTTTTTAACCAACGCCCTGGAACTGGAAGCGTTTAAAAACTATCCTTCTGAAGTGGCTGAACTGGCATCGATGTCAATGGAATTGATTTCTATGGAGCATTGGGATGTGTTTTTTAAAGACGAGGATGATCTGAGAAGAGCCAAAAAAGAACAACTTGAAAAAATACTTCGCATTCTCCCCTGGATTTCGGTTATTGACAAATTTCAGCACTGGGTCTATGAAAACTACAGGCATACACATCAGGAGCGCGTGTCAAAATGGACAGAAATGATTTCTGCTTTTGGCAGTACCGTGATCGACTGGACAGGATTGGAGAAGTATAGAATGAACAGCTGGCATGCCCAACTGCATCTGTTTGATGCGCCCTTTTATTATATTGAATACGGGTTTGCACAGTTAGGAGCTTTGGCGGTTTGGAGAAATTATAAACAAAACCGGGAGCGTACCCTTAATCAGTACGAGACTGCCCTTAAACTGGGCTATACGCGGTCGATCCCTGAAATTTATGCTGCTGCCGGCATACGATTTGATTTTTCAGAAGGTTATGTAAAGGAAATTCTTGATTTTGTAAAACAGGAGTTGAAAAATCTGCTGTAATACATTTGGAAAAAAAGGCCCCCAAAAACAAGGGGGCCTGATTTTACCGGACTACAACCAAAATCTACTTTATGCCACTGTGGCTTTTCAGGAGCTTGATTTCAGTGACGATTAAATCCCTTTTGGTTTCTCCGTTTTTGGTCAGGAATTCTTTCCCGTTGTAACCCGTTAATTCCACAAAGTCTCCCTTGCCCAGTTTTTCAACTTCGGTTTTACCGAAGTTTTCATTCCAGACCCGGCAGGGAATCCAGTTTGTTTTTTCACTGTCTGAGTTTTCGGCTATTGAAAAAACGGCTACTCTGTGGATTTTGTCGTCTTTCCCTTTTACCTCTTTTACTTCCGGACTTTGTCCGAGGTTTCCTTTAACCGTTGTCCAGTTCATGTTTTCATTTTTTGTTTGCATGGTGTTTTGGTTTTTGATTTCTGCAAACATACTTCTGAAGCCCATTCTAAAACACGGTACAAATACTTAAGCCGAAAGAAAGTCAGTTGCTTCAGGCCCCTGACTGAACAGCAGATCGGCAATGCTGAGATCGGGAATGAAGCCGAATTTGTTTTCGAAAACCTGAGGGTAGCTGCGTTGTTTGGGGATACTGTGCCGTGGTGAAAAAGCGTTTCTTAAATCTTCACATTCGGGAAGCAGTTTCTGATAGTCCGATGTTGGAATGAGGGTCTTGTTAAGCTTAAGGACTGTAGTAAGCAGATCGGTAAGTGCGGCATTGAAATCAACCAGAAACGTAAATTTTTGTTCCATGTAAAACGGCTTCAGTTCATCTTCGTAAAACTCAAAATAAGCAGACCGCCGGTAGGCAGATTCCAATGACCGCCAATGCAGTTTTTGCCAGGGATCGGTGTAACTGATCCGAATGTCTTTCATGATCGTTCTTTCTTTCCGGCTTTTTAACGGGATGACCAAAAGTTGTTTCCCGTTTGGGCCATAGATGAACGTCCGGTTCCGTATCGTTTGTTTTTGGAAATGTTCATGTAATTCAAGAAAAAGATGGTCGTACGCGGTCAGTTTCTTGAAATAAAAAATTGGCGGAAGATAAGCAGATGGCAGGAGTACCGTTTTTAGAATTTGCATAATGGGCAGTCAGAGAATTTTTGTGAACCAACGGCTGAGCCGGCTGATTCCCGGTCTGTTTTTATTTAATGAAAACAGGATTGAAGTGGCTTTGCCCAGAATATGGTCTTCGGGAACAAATCCCCAAAATCGCGAGTCGGCAGAATTGTGTCTGTTGTCTCCGACCATAAAGTAGTAGTTCATTTTCAAGCAATAAAAACGAGAGAAAATTCCGTTAATATATAGGGAGTCGTTTCGCAGGTCAACCTTGTTGTGTTCGTAATTTTCAAGAATCCGCCTGTAGATGGGGAGATTTTCGGAGTTGATCCGTACGGTATCCCCTTTTTTAGGAACCTTCAGAGGTCCGAACCAATCCAGGTTCCATTTTATTTTTTCAGAATTTGGGAAAACATATTCTGAATAAACGCCTTGTTTTTCGGTGAAAACTTCGACCTGATTTACGTTTTTGGCATCCTTTAGCCGCTGCACGTTTTTCCGGGTTAAGCTGAAAGAATAATCGCCGGCTTTCGAAATTTTCCCTCCTTCTGTAATGTCCATCGAGTTCAAAAGTCCCTGACTCAGCCCCTGGCCGCTTGTCCGGATGCGGTAATTGTATTCGGTAGTTGAAGATTCCTCAACAACCTGGCCGTTTACCGTAATTTTTCCGTTGCTTATCTGAAAACGGTCGCCGGGCAGGGCCAGGCAACGTTTAATGAAGTAGGTTCGTTGATCCACAGGAATATCAGTTTCCAGGGGGTAGTTGAATACAACAACATCATTTCGTTTTACAGAGGAAAATCCGGAGATTCTCAAATAGGGAAGCCTGATCCAGTTTAAATAAGATCGTATTCTTGTAAACGGAAAATAATGCTGTGAGAAGGGAAAAGCCAGGGGAGTGATGGGCAATCTGGCGCCGTATTGGAGTTTATTTACGATTATAAAGTCTCCAGGGAGCAGTGTTTTTTCCATTGAAGAACCCGGTATGCTGAAGGCTTCAAATAAAAAAAGACGGAAAAAGCCAGCCAGGACGATTGCCAGAATAACCGCTATTACCCATTCTCTAAGCTGTTTGCGTATTTTTCTCAAATGATGGTAAAGGTCTGTCAAATGTACTCAAAAAGAATTCTGTAACTTACTATTGTGTATGAAGAAATTATTATGAACCTTTGAATCACATCACATCTCAACGCGTTATATAAATGGATTTAAGTAAACTGAAAAGAAGACCGTCCTTCCCCATTGAAACCATCGCTGTTGCGCTGGCTTTTTCTCCGAGACTGGACGGAATTCTTGCCGAGGCAAAACGAATAAAACTTCAGTTGAATTCTGCACTGATTTTGATTCATGTCGGAGAAAAAACTGCTGAAAAAGAAGAAATACTCGATTCTGGTTTGCAGAAGGCAGGCTTAGTGCCCTCGGATTGCAGAATCATCTGGATGGATGGTGACCCGGTAGAAACCATTCTCAATGTCTGTAAACTGAATATCGTGGATTTGCTTATACTTGGTGCTCTTCAAAAGGAGAAGCTTCTTAAGTTTTATACAGGGTCGGTTGCCCGTTCCATCAGCAGAAAGGCCAAAACATCCGTTCTTTTGATAACGGAACCCAAAGTTGAACCCTGCAAAATAAAAAAAATTGTCGTCAATGGAATCGACAATCCAAAAACACTTCACACCATCGCCACATCCCTTTACCTGGCGCGTCTTTTAGAAGTTAAAGACATAACCATTGTCAATGAAGTTTACAACCCGGCGATGGCAATGACCATTGCCGAAAACAGTACGGCTCCCGAAGCGAACAAATTGAAAAGGGATATAGCTGAAGAACAGGTTTCCAGGCTTCATCCGATAATTGAGCAATCTCAGGAACAATACCCTGAAATTGCAATAAAAGAAAAAGTCGTGAACGGAAAACCAGGCTATGCAATCAGTAATTATGCAAAGAGCAAAAATGCGGATTTGCTGGTGGTGAATTCTACGGATGTACACCTTAATTTATTCGATCGCATTTTCACCCACGATATGGAATACGTGCTCCAGGATTTGCCTTGCAACTTACTGATTGTTCACTCCCGGATTTAACATGTTGAAGTTTACTCATACCGATCTGGTATTAATGCTTATTGCCTTAGGCATTGTTCTTATTTTGTCCAGATTTATTTCTGAGTTTGGAAAAAAATTTAAAATGCCGATTGTACTGGGAGAAATTTTACTCGGTATTCTGATCGGACCTTCTGTATTTGGAAGACTATCCCCTCATTTATTGGCTGCCATATTCCCCCGTATAGGTGCAGAAAGAATTGCGCTGGACGGTATTACATCCCTTGCCGTGATTATGCTTTTGTTTGTTGCCGGATTAGAGGTGCAGCTTAACGTTGTGTTGAAACAAGGCAAGGCAGCTATTTATACAAGTTTTATGAGCATGCTGTTTCCTTTCAGCATCGGCGTTGGGACGGTCCTGTTATTTCCTCACCTGTTTAATTACAATGCCAGCAACCGCATGGTTTATGCCTTGTTTTTTGGGACCGCAATGGCTATTTCAGCACTTCCGGTCATTGCCAGAATCCTGATTGATTTGAATATGTTCAAAACGAAGGTGGGGATGGTTATCATGGCGGCCGCTATTTTCGATGACCTTACAGGATGGCTAATTTTCTCTCTTATTTTGAGCCTTATCGGCCATGATGGTGAAATTACCAGCCTGAGTTATACGATCGGGATGATTATTGGCTTTGGATTATTTATGTTGCTGATCGGAAGGAGAATTATAGACAAAGCGCTTCCCTGGATTCAAACCAAATTATCCTGGCCCGGAGGTGTATTGTCACTTAGTCTGGGCTTTTGTTTTCTGGGTGCTGCATTTACAGAGAAAATAGGATTGCACGCCATTCTTGGCGCGTTTATTATGGGGATAGCCATTGGTGATTCGGTTCATCTGCATGAAAAAGCAAGGGAAATTATTCATCAGTTTGTAACCAATATCTTTGCCCCTTTGTTTTTTGTTTCACTGGGTTTAAAAGTTGATTTTATAAATAATTTTGATCCGATGCTGGTAACGGTGGTGTTGCTGATAGCTGTTTTCTGTAAATTGATTGGTGCAACACTGGGCGCTTATATGGGTGGATTAAGTAAGAGAGAGTCGATTGCAATTGGCTTTGGATTAAATGCCCGGGGAGCAATGGAAATTATCCTGGGGACGCTTGCTCTCGAAGCCGGTTTGATTGATGAAAAAATGTTTGTTGCGCTGGTTGTAATGGCACTGGTTACCAGTATTATCAGCGGTCCGATGATGAAGTATTTTATTAAAGAACGTTGATTTTTATCCCTTTCTTAGTTTTGATTTTTCCACGTACCGGGAAACGAAAATACTCGCTTCATACAGGATGTAGAGGGGAATGGAAACCAGCAACTGGGAGGAGATATCGGGGGAGGGGGTAATGACGGCGCCAACAATTAAAATCACAACAATTGCATGCCGGCGATACGTTCTCATGAAGGCCGGAGAAATGATCCCGAACCGGGTCAAAAAATAAACAACAATTGGCAATTCGAATACCAGTCCTGTTGCAAGAGTCAGGGTTGTAACGGTGGAAATATAGGAATCCATCGTAATAGTATTGGAGATATCGGCGCTTACCTGGTAAGAGCCCAAAAAATTAATCGTCATGGGTACAATCATGTAATAGCTGAAGACCACTCCTGTAATAAACAGTACGGATGCAAAAAATACAAATCCCCTGGTGTTGGTGCGTTCGTTTTCTTTCAGTGCGGGCTTAATAAAACGCCATATTTCCCAAAGGATATAAGGGAAAGAAAGAATCAGGCCTCCGACAAATGCGATCCACATGTGCATGGTGAACTGTCCTGAAAGCTCCGTATTGATAAGCGTAAAAGGAATCTTGGTTATACAGAGATCGTCCCCTGCGTTCAGCAGATGGGATAAACGGCACATCATGCGATAGGTCCAGAAATCGAGGTGTTTGGGGCCCAGCAGAATGGTGTCAAAAAGCAGATCTTTCATGAAGAAAAGACCTACTCCGAGAACCGCTATGGCAATGGCCGATCTGACCAAATGCCAGCGAAGTGCTTCCAGGTGATCCAGGAAGGACATTTCAGCTCCGGGTTTGGTTGCGTCAGATTTTTCGGCCATAAAATAGAGGGCGCAAATATACAAGTTTAACTGTAAAACACTTATTTTAGCGGGGAAATGAAGTCCTTTTTTCATTCCTGCAGTTTACGCTTTTGGTTGTTTGCAATGCTTGCCGTGGTGGCGGTTTGCCTGGCGTATTCCAATCATTTTCACAACGATTTTCATTTTGATGACTCCCACACCATCTACAACAATATGTATATCCGGGAAATTAAAAATATCCCCCGCTTTTTCAGGGACGCCACTACTACCAGTTCGTTTCCCCCAAACCAGGCTTACCGTCCCGGACTGACTACCCTCAACACGATTGATTACTGGATCATGCGTCAGTTTCACAAGGATCAACTGATGCCTTCTCCCGGTTTTTACCACTTGTCGATATTTATAAGTTTTCTTTTCCTTGGATTTTTACTTTTTTTAATGGTAAAAGCCATACTGGACAGGAGTTTGAAAAATGAAGGGAACAATTTTGTTTCCCTGTTTGTGGTCAGTCTGTTCTGGCTTCACACAGCCAATGCGGAGACCATTAATTATATTATTGCCCGCTCGGATTCCTTTTCAACGATGATGATTGTACTGGCTTTCGTAACCTATATTTACAAACCCAAATGGAGACCCTTTTTCATTTGCCTTATTCCGATGGCTGCCGGATTTTTCGTAAAAGAACCGGCCCTGATATTCATTCCACTTTTGTTTTTATACATCGTCTTTTTTGAAAAAGGGTTTTCTATCCCAGACCTTTTTAAGAAAGCAAATTTTAAAAAAATCTATAAAAACACAGAAGTGCTGGTGGTTGGATTACTGATCGCGGTCGTGCTCTACATTCTTTCCAGAAAATTAACTCCCCCTACATGGATTTCAGGCGGGCAATCGACGTTCTGGTATCTGGTTACCGAACCCTATGTGATCCTGCATTATTTCAAAAACTTTTTCTATCCGAATGACCTTAGCGCGGATACAGACTGGAAGCAGCTGACTACGCTGGCCAACTGGCGGTTTTTTGCCGGTATGTTGTTTATTTTTTCCATGCTTTTTGTTGCGTATAAAACTTCTCTTAAACCGGAAAGCCGTCCTGTTGCTTTCGGAATTTTATGGTTTTTTCTGGCGCTGCTTCCTACCTCCAGTATTATTCCGTTTTCGGAGGTTTTGAATGACCACCGGACTTTTTTTCCGTATATCGGACTTTGCATTGCGTTTGCCAATGCGGCCTATCTCATTGTTTTAAAATACAAGGATCGTTTCATTTCAAATCCGGTTAATCAGGGACTATTACTAAGCGCAATTGTTCTTTTTCTTGCCGGACATGCCTACGGAACTTACCAGCGCAATAGTATCTGGAAATCAGAATTGTCTCTTTGGAAGGACGTTTCTATAAAGAGCCCCGAAAACGGCAGAGGACTCATGAATTACGGTCTTGCCCTTATGGGTGAAAAAAAATTTACGGAGGCAGAAGACTATTTTAAAAAAGGAATTCACTATTTGCCGGATTATGCTTACCTGTACATTAATATGGGGATGGTAAAATCAAATCTTAAGGATACTGCTGAAGCCGAAAGGAATTTTAAAAAAGCGATTCAGCTGGGATTCAATACCCCCGATCCCTTTTATTTTTACGCCCAGTATTTGTGCGGACGAAAACGCTTTGACGAGGCTATCCCACTTTTGAAACAAGCGTTGAAGTTAAGTAAAGGCCATATTTATTCACGCTATGTGCTACTGAATGTCTATGCGGATAAATACATGTGGGATGATCTGGACAATCTGGTGGCGGAATCGGTCAGTCAATTCCCGAATGACCCTGAAGTTCTTAAATATGTGGACATCGCCAAAAACAGAAAAACCATTACCGAGCGGGAAAAGGAAAAAGTGAAGACCAGTAAGTCACCCCAAAGCTTTATCGACCTCAGTCTGGCCTATTTTAATGAAGGCAAGTATGCTGAATGCGTTGAGGCCTGTAAAGAAGTGCTGAAGCTGGATTCAACCAATGCGGATGCGTACAATAATATCAGTTGCAGTTACAATTATCTGGGCGAATGGGATCTGGCAGAAAAATATGCCGGACTTGCCGTTAAGTACCGTCCCGGTTTTGAAGTCGCTGAAAGGAATTACAAGAATATAAAGGAACGGAATGAAAGCGTTTACCGGTCCGCGGCTATGGCAAAAGCGAATCCCAGTCCTGAGAATTTTCTGGCTGTAAGCACGATGTTTTACAATGGCTTACGGTATCCGGTCTGCATTGAATACGCAAAAAAAGCTATTCAGTTAAGACCCAATTTTGCAGAAGCATATACCAATATAGGGGCGGCCTACAGCCGAATGAAAAACTGGCCGGAAGCCGAAAAAGCCTGCCGGGAGGCTCTGAAAATCAACCCCGGTCTGGAAGCCGCGAAAGTGACGCTTAAATTTATACAGCAACAAAAGGGAACTGCAAAACTGTGAAAGCTTTTTTAAAAAAAACCGGGTTTCCGATTTCCGTTTTATTTGTTTCGGTTTTGTTCTGCCTTGCTTATTCCAATCATTTTCACAATCCTTTTCAGTTTGACGATGAGCACACGATTGTCAGCAACAATTACGTCCGTAGCATAGCGAATATTCCGCTTTTTTTCAAAGATGCCAGGACAAGCAGTTCCTTGCCGGCCAATCAGACTTTTCGACCCGGATTAACCACACTGAATGCAATCGATTTTTGGTTTGGCGGTAAGGCCGATCCTGATCCGTTTTATTACCACTTATCTATTTTTATAAGCTTTTTCTTTTTGGGTATTTTACTCTATTTTTTCTTTCTGAGGATTTTCGACAATGCGCTTTCTTCTGAATGGAACCGCTATTTCGCCTTGTTTGCAACAGCTTTTTTTTGTCTGCATGCTGCAAATGCGGAAACGATCAATTACATCATTGCCCGTTCTGATTCATTTTCCACCCTGATGGTTGTAGCCGGGATGGTTCTATATATTTACGGGACTTATGAATTAATAAAATGGCTTGCACTTATACCTGTTTGCCTGGGGTTGCTTGTAAAGGAGCCAGCGGTAATGTTCGGCCCTTTGCTGTTTTTTTATCTGGTTTTTTTTACTGAAGAGCTATCCCTCACCGGCTTACTGAAAAAGGGTAATCGTAAAAAGCTGATCCGCTGTATTGAAGCGGTTTTCCCTGCACTTGTATTATCAGGCGTTTATTTCGTTGTTTCAAAAAGGATGACACCCCCTACATTGGCGGAATCACGGGGGGGTGATACGCTTCATTATCTGCTTTCCCAGCCATTTGCCATCGTCCATTACATTAACAATTTTGTTCTGCCATTTAATCTGTCAGCTGATACCGACTGGGAACCCGTTGCCCGGATAGCCGATGACCGTGTTCTGACAGGATCATTAGTGCTGTCAGCTTTATTGATCCTTGCCTTTTACCTCTCCCGACACAAAGTGACACGGCCCATTTCGTTCGGCCTCCTGTGGTTTTTTATTGCTTTGATACCCAGCTCAAGCGTATTTCCGTTGGCAGAAGTCCTCAATGATCACCGTCCGTTCTTTCCTTATATCGGTTTGGTAATGGCTGGCGTATGGTCATTTGTACTGCTTATCCGAACGTATGCCAATACCATCTCCTTCGTCTTTTTTAGATATGGAATAGTCATTTGTTCTATTCTGTTTTTGTGTCTGCATGCGTACGGTACTCACAGGAGAAATACCGTTTGGAGCAGCGGCGAAAGTCTTTGGCTGGATGTGACGCTGAAAAGTCCAAAAAATGCAAGAGGTCTGATGAATTACGCAAACACGCAAATGGCAAAGGCAAATTACCCACTTGCCGAGGATTATTTTCAGAAGGCCCTTAAACTCTGGCCAGCCTATTCTTATCTGTACATCAATATGGGTGTTCTCAAAGCCGCCACCGGAAATCCTCAGGAAGCAGAATCAAACTTCAGGAAGGCCCTGAATCTGAATCCCCTCAATCCCGAATGTTATGGTTATTATGCCCGGTGGCTGAAAGACCAGGGTCGCTTCACTGAAGCAAAGGAATGTCTGCAGAAAGGACTTTCTTTAAGCCCGGAACACATCGGAAACAAAAGACTTTTGGATGAAATCCGGGGTTTTGAAAATGCAACAGCTGTTGCTTCGGATAGTGCTGAGGCAAGGGCAGCCTCTCATCCCAGTCCTGAAAATTACCTGAATCTGAGTTTGATTTTTTATAATCAGAAAAATTATATCCGTTGCGTAGCTGCTGCCAGAGAAGCCATTAAACTGAAACCTGATTATGCGGAAGCCTATAATAATATCTGCTCGGCTTATGTATTGATCGGGAACTACGACGAAGCTATAAAGGCCGGCACAAAGGCTTTGTCTGTTAAACCTGGGTTTGATTTGGCAAAAAACAACCTGAATGACGCTTTGACCAGGAAATCAAAGGAGGATGAATTGCTGAATCCTGTCCGGAAAAAGCCGACTGTTGAGAATTTAATTAATCTAAGTCTGTTTTATTACACCAATGGCAGATATCAGGATTGCGTTGATGCTGCAAAAGCGGCTTTGAAACTAAATCCCAGATCGGATGTTGCATGCAATAACATCTGCAGTGCTTACAATATGCTTGGTATGTGGGATCAGGCGATAGAAGCAGGTGAAGCGGGTTTGAGCATTAATCCCGGCAGCGAGCTCTTGCAAAACAATCTGGCTGTCTCCAGAAAGAACAGGTACTCAGGAAATAAGAGCAGTCAATGATTTGTCGAAGCTACGAATCGGGGTGGTAATTCTGTTTAAATCGGCGTTCAGGTCACAGGGTGTTGCGTTTTTCAGACCCATCAAATTGTCCTTGTTTATTGCGCTCCGGATTCCGATGGATTTTAACAAAGAAAGACCCATTGCGATGATCCAGTAAGGTGTTGGTATAAAAATGCAGGATGTTTTCAGTTTTCGGTTCAGGCTTCTGATGAAATCGCTGAATAATACTGGTTGCTTTTCGGCAACTGAAAGGGTGCCGGTTGTGTTTTTTTGAATGCACTCGTTTATAACTTCCACAAGATCGTTTATATATACGGTTTGAATTTTTTGTTTCCCCCCGTTTAGCAGCGGAATAAAGCGATGGTTTTTAAGTTGTTCAATCATTGACCGCACCAGGCCGCCATTTCCAAGAACAAGGCCGGGGCGCAGGATAAGGTCGTGGGGACCGGTAAACAGTTTTTCTGTTTGAATTTTCTGGAGTGCATAAGCGGAATTGTTAATTCCGTTTGCGGACAGGCTTGAAATGAAAATTCTTTTTTTCACACTGTACGCCGAACAGAGTTGAAGGAGTTTCCCGGTTCCTTCAAAATTATTTTTTACAGAATCCGCCGAAGCATCTGACCGGATATATGCACAGTGGATAAAACAAAAGGCATTTTCAAAGACAGACTCCTCAACCTGTTTATTCAGGTTGAGGATGGAGTACCTGACGCCCTCGACTTTTTCTACCGGCAATTTTCTGACGAGAGCAATAACCTGAAATTTGTTACTGATAAAATAGTTTGTCAGTGCAGAGCCCAGAAACCCTGATGCGCCTGAAATGATTATTTTCGGGCCCTGGTTTAGTATTTTTGAATCCTTATCCATTTTTCAAACTCTTCAGTGCTGTAATATGGGCATTTGCCATCAGGGTAAAAGTAAGACCTTTTGCCGGCAGATAATTGAAGCCCGATCCATCTGCAACGAAAACCTTTGATGTTCCGTTAAGCTTCCCCTCAGGGGATAGAGTAAAGGCTTCCTTCGTCTTGCTGAAAGGTAAAGTACCTGCGTAATGGATGCTGGATCCGTTTCCGGGATTTATCCGTTTAATGGCATAGCTTCCCAGGGAACGCAGGGCCTTTATGAATTTTTTTTCCCGCTCCCGATTTAGTTCCAGTTCACTTTCGCTTAAACAGTACTGCGCTTTTAATCTGTCTTTTGTCGGGCTGTTTTCATCGGCCTTTAATTCCAGGTATTTTTGATTTCCCCTTTCTTCCGGATGGTGAATTCCCATGATCTGAAATCCTGATGCAAGGTATTGCATCAGAATTCTTCCGTCCACGAAATTCAACGGAGCTTCTTTTATTATTCTGAAGAGCATCAGCGATTGGTAACTGTATATGGAGGCCATTGCAACGTTCATGTTGTTATGTTGCGGGTCATGGAACAGGGAAAGCTGGGCGAACCCCATTTTTCGATTCTCAGCTGCCTTGCCTATCATTGCCGGCTGGATACAGGGGATATAGGTATAAGGGTTGCATAGAATGGGAAGGCGGGAATGACCCGAATCTGAAGAGCGCAGAATAATGCGTGCTGTCCCCAGTACACCTGAGGCCAGCAGGAGTTTTTTAGACCTGAACAACTCCGATTTTCCTGTCAGTGTGTTCAGGCAGTTTACTTCGATACAGTCGGCTTTTTCAGTAAACAGGGTAACAAGGAGGTTGCCCCTGTAGCTGAAAGCTCCGGTCTTTCTCAGGTTGTTGATTGTAAGCCATGGCCGGTAGGCGCTTTCGTCTTTGTCAGAGTAAAAATCCAGATCCCGGTAGGCGTATTTTTTTCGGTCCCCTAAATCCTGTGTTAACAGGGCCAGAGCTGGTCGTCCGAGATAAAATCCGTTTTTGTTGAAGGCTGCTCTTTTTTTCTGATATTTTTTCAGCAACAGGCTATTGTTGCGGTCAAGCAAGGGGGGCGGCTGGATAGTGTCCAGGCGGCCTATGGTATACGGAGAGGCATCATCCTTGTTGCCACTTATTCCAATTCGTTGAGCGACGGTAGTGTAGGCTTTGTCAATTTCGGAGGAATTCAAACCAATCCTGGTCAGTTCACCTGAAGAAAATTCACAGCAACCGAGTCCCCATCCTGATCCCAGGCCACCATATGCCAGGCTTTCCATCGGGAAAAAGGAATCAGAGTCCAGGGGCAAAAAGCTATCCACCAACCGGAGCAGATGTTTTCGGCCCGGAGTGAGGTGTTCTCCGGTTTTTACTTTTCCCCAGCTGAGGGATTCGGCAGAATCACCCAAAAGGTATCTGTATTGATCCTGTTGCGTCTTCCGGATGGACAGAAAATCCATATCCGGAATGAGGGAAGCGTAGTGCCGGTCTTCAACACCTACATCCAGCATCGTCACCCTTTGGCCAGAATCAATGAGCGTTTGTGCAGCCATTGCTCCGGTACAGCCTGAACCCACAACAATGTAATCCGGGATTTCCAATCAGCGAATAAGTTTGAGTAGTAAACATCCAGTGATTCCCATCAATCCTGCTCTCAGTAAACGAAGGAGTATTCTTAACGCATAGAGGGGCTTTCTTTCCTGAGTCAGAAAAAGGAGATGATACTCAGGGTTCGTTTCTAAAATGGCGAACATCAGATGAAGGCGCATTCTGAATTCTGCCCCCGGATGGATAAGCGCCAGACCTGAATCAATAAATCCAATGCTCCAGGTGTTAGCGGAGGCAAAAGCAAGCAATTTTAGGTCCCTCTCATGTGGAACCAAGGCTCTGCTTCGTATTGTTTTCTCATACAGTTCAGTTTCCCGGAGATTCGGCTTTTTATTTAGTAAATATCGAGCAAAGAAGAGGGCCTCGCTTTGCAGTGATTTATCCTGCATTTTTTTGATCTGATTTCTGTTTTAAAAGGGCAATTTCCTGAGCCAGTGCTTTGTTCTGTTCCTGTAAACGGGATACGACTACTGATAAATGAAGGAGGTAAATCAGTATGGCAAAAATGGCCCCGATAAATACCATGTTGGGAGGGGCGTACACTCCAAATAAGGCCGAAACGGTTTCAAGCCCGCTTCTCCAAAAGGAAAACAACACCAGTACCAGGGTACAAATAATCCACATGATGGCATATTCCTCCCTCAGTTTCCCTTTGTAAATAAGCCTTCCGATATAAAAAAGGAAAAGCAAACTTGAAATTATGGCGATGGCCTGAATCTTCGTCATGGTGCTTTTTTGGAACTGGTTTTTATATACGTAAATAAAATGGACAAGGTAACTTTAAACATGTAATAAACGGAGGCCCTTCTTCCGATCGAGGAAACACCACCCATTCGTTCACGCATGTTTACAGGCGTTTCTCCAAGGCTCAGGTTTGATTTACAGAACAGAATAATGGCCTCCGGTTCAGGGTATTCATCAGGGTAATAGTCGCAGACCGCCTGAAGCGTCTTTCGGTCGATCAATCGGAATCCGGAAGTACTGTCCGTAACAGTTACTCGAACGAGGAGCCAAATCAGGTGTCTGAAATAATTTATACCTGTTCTTCTGAGCAGGGAGGACTGAAATCCGGTTTTTTCAATAAACCGGGATCCTATTGTAATATTCCAGGAATTCAATTGCTGGGCTTTTATCAGTTTGGGAATTTCACCGGCCGGATGCTGCCCGTCTCCGTCAATCTGAATGGCAAAATCAAACCCGTTTTCAAATGCGTATTTGAAACCTGTTTGTACAGCCCCTCCTATTCCTAAATTGACAGGTAAATTCAGCGCGATGCAGGGAAGTGTATCAAGAATGGAGCCGGTCGAATCCGTTGAGCAATCATTTACTACAACAATTTCTGCACTCAGCTGATTCTCTTTAATTATTGTATTCAAATCGCCAACCACTGCAGCAATAGACTCTTTTTCGTTATAGGCGGGAACAACAAATGCAATCCGGTACATTAAAGTAATATACTTATTTTAATTTAATAGTTAATAGTCTTAATTCGAATAAATTGTTGAAAATCAGAATGTAAATCACTGCAGCGTCAAAATATTAGTTATATATTTATAACCACAGCCTATAAAAGTATTAAAAAATAAGATTGCAATAAGATGGAGGTTGCTGCGGATTTGCAGGTGTACTTAAAAAAATTTTTCGGTTTCGGAAAATTTAAGGGGGATCAGGAGGAAATCATCACAAATGTATTGGCAGGAAACGACACGTTTGTTATCATGCCTACCGGAGGTGGAAAATCGCTTTGTTACCAATTGCCTGCACTGATCAGTGAAGGAACCGCCATTATTGTCTCACCGCTGATTGCGCTTATGAAAAATCAGGTTGATGCCATCCGCAATTACGGAAGCGAAGATGGCATCGCACATTTTATGAATTCCTCTCTCAATAAATCAGAAATTACCAGGGTTAAGGAGGATATTGTATCAGGGAAGACGAAATTGCTTTACGTAGCTCCGGAATCACTCAATAAAGAAGAAAACATCCGGTTTTTAACCGCAATAAAAATTTCGTTTTTTGCTATTGATGAAGCGCATTGCATTTCAGAATGGGGCCATGATTTCAGGCCCGAATACCGTAAACTTCGGCCAATGATTGAACGTATCGGCAAAGTTCCGATTATTGCGCTGACGGCCACTGCTACCCCTAAAGTTCAGCAGGATATTCAAAAGAATCTGGGTATGCTTAAAGCCAGGGTCTTCAAGTCTTCCTTTAACCGCTCCAACCTGTATTATGAAGTAAGGGCAAAAAAAAATGCGATAAAGGAAATTATACGCTATATCAAGGGTCAGTCCGGAAAATCGGGAATTGTATACTGTCTCAGCCGGAAAAAGGTTGAGGAACTGGCGGAAGTTCTGAAAGTGAACGGCATCAAAGCCTTGCCCTATCATGCCGGGCTGGATGCCTCTACAAGAGCCCGGACGCAGGACCGGTTTCTGATGGAGGACATTGATGTTATTGTTGCCACGATTGCATTCGGAATGGGGATTGACAAGCCGGATGTCCGTTTTGTTATTCACCACGATATACCGAAGAGCCTCGAAGGATACTATCAGGAAACAGGAAGGGCCGGCAGAGACGGAGGAGAAGGCAAGTGCATTGTTTTTTACAGCTACGACGATATTCTTAAGCTTGAAAAATTCATGAAAGGCAAACCTGTCGCTGAGCAGGAAATAGGCCGGCAGCTTCTTATGGAGACTGTTTCTTATGCTGAGTCTTCGGCCTGCCGCCGGAAATATCTGTTGCATTATTTCGGGGAAGGGTACCCCAGTGACAATTGTAAAAATTGCGATAATTGCCTGCAGAACAAACCCAGTATTGAAGCAATGGATGATGTAGCAAGGGTGATCGAGGTCGTTCTGGAAGTAAAAGAGAAATTCAAAGATCTTCACATTCTCAATATTCTTATGGGGCATATAAACGCTGCTATCAAAACCTATAAGCACCATGAACTGGAAGTATTTGGAAAAGGTATAGAGGATACTAAAGATGAAAAATACTGGAGTGCCGTTATTCGCCAGGCCGTAATAAACGGACTTTTAGGCAAGGATATTGATAATTACGGATTACTGAAGGTTAGCAAGGAAGGTCATTTGTTTCTGAAGAAACCCTTTTCTGTTAAAATCACGCCTGATCACGATTACGATAATGAAGATGTCAATGATGATGACGCTTCGAATTTAAGTTCGCATAAGGGCGGACATGCAACTGACCCTGCTTTGTTTTCCCTTCTGAAAGACCTGGTGAAGAAAACCGCCAAGCTGAAAAATCTCCCTCCTTATGTAATTTTTTCTGAGGTTTCCCTGGAGGAAATGGCCATCCACTATCCGATAACGCTGGAGGAATTGAGTCACATATCCGGAGTGGGGCAGGGTAAATCGCAGAAATTCGGAAAACCTTTCGTCGATCTGATTTCCAAATATGTTGAGGACAATGAGATTGAACGCGCCCAGGATATGATTGTAAAATCAGTTGTCAATAAATCAGGAATTAAAGTATCGATAATCCAGGGCATAGACCGCAAGCTTCCGCTTGAAGATATCGCGAAATCTAAAGGGTTGAAAATGCCTCAGCTGCTCAATGAAATGTACAGCATTGTTTCTTCGGGAACAAAACTGAACATCAGTTATTATGTCAACGAGCAAATGGATAGTGAGCGACAAAAAGAATTAATTGAATATTTCAGAGAAGCACAATCCGACTCTATTGAAGACGCTCTCTCCGAATTGGGAGAGAGCGATTTTTCAGAAGAGGAAATGCACATGATGAGGATAAAATTCATCTCTGAGTTCGGAAACTGAAGTCCGTTTACTCCCTTTGCACTTTCTTTTACTTCACTTGTCAATACTGCAAATCACCAGACCACCCTTTAACTTCTTTTTACTCCTTTCGGTTATTTCTTGCGGGTAATTGTTACCTTCGTTTCCGGTTACCCACAAACGACCGCCACATGAAAGTACACCTTCGGAAACGCAAACATAAGAACGGCGCTACAATCACCCTCTTTCTTGAGATTTAAAAAGGCACCAAAAAAACGATAACGGTAAGGTGGTCGGGATCCGGGAATACGAGTACTTGGATTTTTCCTTGGTTGGTAAACCCCGAACGCCCCTCGATAAACAGCAAAACAAAGACAATCTGGTGCTGCCGACTCTTACTTTCAAAAGTTAAAGGCCTGTTTAAACAGGGCTGTAGTTGAGGACGTTATTGTGAAAAGCCCGGCAGCGGGAATCAGTGCAATCGGTAAAAGGGAGTCCGAACGTGAATACCTGACACTTGAGGAACTCCGGGCCCTCGTTAAGGAGGAGTGTAGGTTTGAGGTATTGAAAAGGGCTTTCCTGTTTTCCTGTCTTACCGGCCTCCGCTGGTCGGACGTTCAAAAGCTGAAATGGTCGGAGGTTCAAAATACGGTTGAGGGCTGGAGGATTACCTTTCACCAGCAAAAAACAGGAGGATTGCAATATCTGGATATACCGGAACAGGCCAAGGAATACCTGGGCGCTCAGGGCGGTCCTGATCAACTGGTATTTGAAGGATTGAGCTATAGTTCCTACCATAATCTGGCCCTGCATTGCTGGACCATGAATGCCGGAATAAAAAAGCACATCACCTTTCACTCGGCCCGGCATACCTTCGCGGTCCTACAACTGACTTTAGGAACCGAGATTTTCACCCTTTCAAAACTGCTCGGACATTGTGAACTGAAAACAACTCAGATTTACGCTAAGATCGTGGATGAAAAGAAACGGGAGGCAGTAAACCGGATTCCGAGTATTTCAATCTGAGAATAGGCCAGTAAAGTTTGCAAAATGAAAACTATTTTAATACCTTAGCATGGTGAATATAATTGTTAAAAGAGCAATACTGTACTATGTGGCTAAATATCCGAAAGCAACAACGGCATTATTAACCTGGTACAATGAGTTCTTGAAACAAGAGTTTAGCAATTTTAATGAACTGAAGGCGGTATATGGAAGTGCCAGCATTGTGGGAAATAATAGGGTTGTGTTTAATATTAAAGGCAACGATTACCGGCTTATAGTATCGGTAAATTTCAAACAGTTAGCGGCTTACGTTATTTGGTTTGGCACACATAAGGAGTACGATAAAATAAATGTGGAAACGATTGAGTTCGACACTAAGATTTTAAACTATAAAGCAAAATAACATGAACTGGAAAGTATTAAAAACCGAAGCGGCCTATCAGAAGGCTGTTAAACGCACCATGGCGATTTTTCAAGCCAAAGAAGGAACGTCCGAAGCGGACGAATTGGCTTTACTCTTGCTGTTAGTAAAGGATTATGAAGACAAACACATTCATATTCCCGAAGTGGATCCCATTGAAGTAATAAAATTGAAAATGGCGGAGCGTGGAATGAAAGCAAAGGACCTTGAGCCAATCATTGGGAGTAAGGGTCATATATCTTCCATTCTCTCTGGTCGCAGAGAAATAACGCTGAAAATGGCACAGCGGCTAAAGAATTACTTTCAATTGCCAGCAGAGATATTTTTGCACGCTGCTTGATTTACTTATGAAAAAGCAACCTGTGCAAATTTTTCATTGGTTCGGTATAAGGGCGAATTGGATGAAAAAGCCAGCTGTTCAGGAATGGGAAAGTTTGAGGTTGCAAATTGAAACCTCAAAGAGTAGAGGAGGCACCAGGTATTTGCCCTACGCCTTCACGGAACAAGGATTAGCAATGCTAAGCGGCGTTCTGAACTTGACCAAAGCGATTGAGGTAAACATAGTCATAATGAGAGCTTTTGTATTTATAAGGCAATATGCACTTACTCACAAAGATTTAACCGTGAAGTTGCAGGAGTTGGAAGCCAAATACAACAATCAATTTAAGGACGTGTACGAGGCAATAAACTACCTCCTGCAAAAGGATAAACAGGATGCCGAGCAAAAGGACCGGAAGAGAGTGGGGTTTAAAACGCGAAATGGTAAATAGGATCAATAAAATGCAAGATCACCCCTATAATTTCCCTTACCGGCTGGGCGTTGATGAAAAAGACCTATACTGAGAAGTCGCGCAAACTCCGAAATACTTGCCAGAAAGGGAATGGAGTCAGTTCTGAATTAATCAGTAGTTTCATTTTATCAGGTCCGGGGCCATCAGCTCCGGGCCTTAATATTTAAACCAAATGGAAAACGTAAAAGTAGTTCTGATACAAGTGGGTTCAGAGGAATACAACAAGGTGATTGCCGAGGACGTTCGATACGGCAATACATTATTGCAAACGCCACTTTGATTTTGACCGCCTGGTACCTGAGGAGGAGATCATGCAGCAAATGGGGGTTGAAATGACTAACAGGCTTAAGCGCCGTAATATCCGGGCGACTATTGGGAAATGGAAAAGGGTTGGCAAGAAATGGGTCTGCTCAGCGAAGAGTCTGGATAAATGGATTAATTCAAAGACGTAAAATAAGTCCTACTGCTGCATATAAGTTGCAATAGGTCCCATATCGAAAGAGGGCATTTTAGCCGACGCGACCAGGACATTGTTTTTGAATAGGCTGAGGGAAATAGTATCAGCTGACAGAGTTGGGTAGTTTGGGCTATTCGGTAAAATTGTGAATGTGGCTTGTGCTGATATTTCCGGCCAACCCAGGTTAAATAATGCCAAACTGCTTTTTGTAAAAACACAATTCCAGGTATACGGGAATGTGGTTACGGTGAACAGCTCCCCAGCTCGCAGGATTTCCCCTTGTTGAGCAGTGTCGTTTTCGATAGTGTTTGCCATTGATAGAAATATTGTGTCATGCTGGCCGGACTTAAGGCCGATAACATTAACCACGACTTTGATCGTCTCAGTGCTATCAACCGGAGATTTCGGGGCTGAAGGAGGAGGGGTACTGGACTTGTGGCAAGAATAAATTAATACCAGTACTGCGGATATCAGTAAGTGCTTTTTCACGGTCGGTTATTTTCAGACCAAAGTAGACTATTTTGAAGTCGGGCAGGGGAGAAGAACCGGATATATTTTCACTGCAAACAGGTTACTTTCCACCAGGCCTAAGAACGCAACCTGAGTCCGGGATCCTGCCAGCTCCACCCAGGTAACCGCGATTTTCTCCCTGGGTAAATACAGGTCGCATTCCTCGATCCTAAAACAAGCATTATGTCGAAACTTACGGGTAATTTTTGCTATTTATGCCCCACAAAAGCCTTGAATTGCCTTTAAATAAAGGATTGTAGCCTAAATACTCACTTTTGAATACGGAAACTGAAGATCAGAAACAGACTACAGGTAAAAACAAGAAACGCTCCTGTCTGGTGCAATACACCAAGGACAACCGGAACGGCAAAGAGCAAGGTTAAAATTCCCAGTGTAAACTGACACAGAATAAGAATTCCCAGCGCATTTACAATTTTCATCTGCAAGGCGCCCTGAACCGGTTCTGATTTTGATCTGAAATAGATAATCCCGGTAAGAAGGACCACAACACAAGCCATGCACCTGTGAATAAACTGTACGCCGGCTCCGGATTCCAGGGTATTTTTCCAAAGAGGCCGAAGAGCATAAGCTGATTCAGGTATCCATTCTCCGCACATTTTTGGCCAGTCTGGACAAAGCAACCCTGCTTTAAGACCAGCGACAAATGCGCCGTAAACGATTTGAATAACAATACTTACAAAAAGCAGAATCGACAGGGTTTTCATTTTAAAAAGGCCCGTTTTTAGTATCCCGGGGCTGCCTGTTAATTTCGGTTTGTAAATCAGTTCAAGTGCCGTCCAGAAGGTATAGCCCATCACTGTGAGTGCACTGATTAAATGAGCTGCTAACCGGTAATGGCTTACCCGGGGAAGTTTGTTGAGTCCGCTTTGAACCATATACCATCCTAAAAGTCCCTGAAGACCACCCAGAATTATTAAAAGAAGTAATCTGAAGAGTAATTTGCTGTCAATGCGTCTTCGTACCAGGAAATAAAAGAAAGGCACAATAAACAGGACACCGATGCTCCGACCCAGAAACCTGTGAATGTACTCCCACCAGAATATCGACTTGAATTCATCGAGCTTAAAATTAAAGTTGACCTGTTGGTACTCGGGATACTGCTTGTACTGACCGAACCGTTCGTTCCATTGCTGATCGTTTAGCGGCGGAAAGTCACCAAACAAAGACCAGTTGACAATAGATAATCCGGAATGTGTAAGTCTGGTAATTCCTCCTATCAATAGCATCAGGTAAATCAATATGCATCCCGAAAGGAGCCAAATGATAATGGGTTTCTTGCTTTTATCCGGCATAGAAAAGGTACTTCTGAGGAAGGCAAAAGTAATGGATTCTCCCGATAGTGTGTAATTAATTGAATATCAATTATATGAAACTAGTCGACCCTGAAAAAAGCTCGGTTTGACACATAAAAACAGTCAAAAGTTTTTTTTAGCTCAACTAGTTTTATTATCTTTGCAACCCCTTAGTTTCAGGGGAAACAAATTAAATTTTTTCAGTATGTATGCAATCGTAGATATAGCCGGCCAACAGTTTAAAGTTGAACCCAAACAACGTGTTTATGTTCACCGCCTGGACGCGAAAGAAGGCGATAGTGTTGAGTTGAATAACATTCTTCTTCTGGATAACAATGGTTCAATAACTGTCGGGACACCTCTTGTAGAGGGGGCCCGTGTTGCTGCAAAAGTGTTGGCTCACGTAAAAGGCGACAAGGTTATTGTTTTCAAAAAGAGAAGAAGGAAAGGATACCGCAAACTGAACGGGCATCGTCAGTATTTTACACAATTGTTTATTACGGGGATTGCCGGAAAAGGCGAACAGATAAAACTCGAAGAGGCGCCCATTGTAAAATCCAAGGGCAAAAAAGAAGTTGAGGAAGTTGCAGCTGCTGAAGCGATTGCTGCCCCGAAGAAAACGGCGGTAAAAAAGAAAGCTATTGCGAAACCTGCAGCTGAAGCCGGAACGATAAAGAAAACAACACGTAAATCAACAAAGAAATCAGAAGAATAGAACTGAATAACAAAATCAGAAATCAGTAAAATCAACTGTCATGGCACATAAAAAAGGTGAAGGTAAAGTAAAGAACGGCCGCGAATCAGAAAGCAAACGGCTCGGTATTAAATTATATGGAGGACAGGCTGCAATTGCAGGAAATATACTGGTTCGCCAAAGAGGTACCCGTCATTATCCTGGAAAAAACGTTGGGATGGGGAAGGATCATACACTTTTTGCGCTTATTGACGGAACGGTTGTTTACAAAAAATCAAAGGAGGATAGGTCCTTTGTTTCGGTTGTTCCCGCAACTAAGTAGGAAACCATACAATAATCTGAATCTCCTGGGAGTTTTCTCAGGAGATTTTTTATTTTAGACCATTGGGAATTTACTTAAGGGCAATTTAATCTTTAAATTTAAACCATCTATTTAAATCTAGACCATTTATTCGTTTATGTTACAGCTAAGTTATATCCGCGAAAACAAACAAGACGTTATTGACCGGCTCCGAATTAAGAATTTTGACGGGACGGCAATTATTGAACAGGTTATGCAACTCGATGCGAAACGCAGAAGTACGCAAACCGAGCTGGATGCTCTCCTTAATGAAGCCAATCAGCTTTCCAAACAAATAGGTGAACTGTTTAAGTCCGGAAAAAAGGCCGAAGCCGAAGATCTGAAAAATAAAAGTCAGAGTCTGAAAGAAGTTTCCCGGAAACTCGAAGAATCGCTGGGCGCTGTTGAGCAGGAGCAAAACAAGCTTTTGCTTCAGGTACCCAACCTGCCTCATGCAGATGTACCCGGAGGCAGGACGCCTGCGGAAAACGAGCTTGTGTTTCAGCATGGAAGCCTTCCTAAGCTTTATGCGGATGCTAAACCTCATTGGGAGCTGACGTCCCGTTATGACATCATCGATTTTGAGTTGGGTGTAAAACTTACAGGTGCTGGATTTCCGGTTTACAAAGGAAAAGGAGCCCGGCTTCAGCGGGCCTTGATTAATTTTTTTCTGGACAATGCGACTGCTGCCGGATACATTGAAATACAACCGCCATCAATGGTAAACGAGGCTTCCGGATTCGGAACAGGTCAGTTGCCGGACAAAGAAGGGCAGATGTATCATGTGGGAGTTGACAACCTCTATTTGATTCCTACTGCGGAGGTACCGATAACAAATATTTACAGAGATGTTATTTTAAAAAGGGAACAATTACCCATAAAGAATTGCGGATATTCGAACTGTTTCAGACGGGAGGCTGGAAGCTATGGAAAAGACGTACGGGGTTTAAACCGCCTGCATCAGTTTGACAAGGTGGAAATAGTTCAGATTGCCGATCCTGAAAGGTCGTATGAAATTCTTGTTGAAATGCGGGAATACGTTGCAGGACTTCTTAAAAAGCTGGAGTTGCCTTTTCGGATTCTTAAGCTTTGCGGAGGCGATATGAGTTTCGCTTCGGCTCTTACCTATGACCTCGAAGTTTATTCAGCGGCACAGGAAAAATGGCTGGAAGTAAGTTCGGTTTCAAATTTTGAAAGTTTTCAGAGCAACCGGCTAAAGCTTAGATTCAAAGGAGCAGATGGGAAGTCCCATTTGGCTCATACCCTGAATGGCAGCGCATTGGCTTTTCCCAGGGTAGTTGCGGCGTTAATTGAAAACAATCAATCTTCAGAAGGGATCCGTATTCCTCAGGCTTTGATACCGTATACAGGATTCGACCTTATCAATTAGACCCCATACTAATAAGTAAACCATGCAACTGAGGATTTTTTTTTATTTATTCTTTCTGGGGGCCTTTTCCGTTGTATCTTTTTCCCAGACCTCTTCAGATGAAAAACTTGCAGAACAGTTTTTTCAAAACAAGGAGTTTGATAAAGCCGTTGTTTATTATGAAAAACTCTATTCCAGGCAAGGCGAGCCTTTTTACCCGGCCTATTTGTCCTGTCTGCTGGAGTTAAAAGATTTCAAAATTGCAGAGAAGACCGTCAGGCGGCAAATGAAACAAAGTCCCTCGCATCTGGCTTATGCCGTTGATCTAGGGAAAATCTATGAGTTGGAAGGCGAATCGGCCAAATCAAAAGCTGAATACGAGAAAGCAATTAAGCAATTGGGTCCTGAACAGGAAGGCATATTTAGCCTGGCAGAAGCATTTATCAAATTAAAGGAGTGGGATTATGCCATTACCGTTTACAGAAGGGGCGCAAAACTTTTGAATGGATCCTATCCGTTTAATATGGAGCTGGCAGATGTCTATCAGCAAAAGGGTGATCTGCAGGGAATGATAAATGAATACCTCGATGTCCTTGAACTTGGGGAGTCCTATCTGCAAAGTGTTCAAAACTCCTTGCAGGCCAGTTTTGGAGCGAACGGGGATTTTAAGAAAAACGAGCTGATTAAATCGCTGTTGATTAAAAGGGTTCAGCAGGAACCCGGAAAAGAAACCTTTAGCGAATTACTGATCTGGATGTATATGCAGCAAAGGGAATTCGAACAGGCTTTTGTTCAGTTAAAAGCGCTGGATCGGCGAAAGAAAGAGGATGGGCAGCGTATCATGGCTCTGGCTCAGACCTGTGTTTTAAACGGCGATTATGATGTGGCGGAAAAGGCCTATAAATATGTGCTTGAAAAGGGTCCGGATGGCTATTATTATACAAGTGCCAAAATGGAATTGCTTAGTGCTCAGTTTAAGAAGACTGTAGCGAGAAACGATCAGATCAAAGCTGAATTAACCGACCTTGAAACCAATTTTAAAAAAACCATTGCTGAACTCGGAAAATCAGCAGCGACTGTTTCTCTTCTGGAGGACCTTGCAAAGCTAGAGGCTTTTTACCTGCACAACACCAATGAGGCCGTCGGACTTCTTGAAGAAGCGATCAGGCTTCCCCAGCTTGCCGCTCAGAAACAGGCTGAATGCAAACTTGAACTTGGCGATATCTATCTGATGACCGGTGATGTCTGGGAAGCATCGCTTACCTATTCTCAGGTTGAGAAAGCATTTAAGTATGATCAGGTCGGTCAGGAGGCCAAATTCAGAAATGCCCGGATTTCATTTTATACCGGAGATTTTAAATGGGCACAGGCGCAGCTTGATGTTCTCAAAGGTTCCACCTCCAAGTTAATTGCGAATGATGCGATGGCCCTTTCCATACTTATTACAGACAATGTAGGATGGGACTCGGTTACCACGCCAATGGAAATGTACGCAAGGGCCGATTTGCTTTCTTTTCAGAATAAAGACAATGAAGCGTTGGCCGTTCTGGATTCCATCAAAGAAAAATTTCCCAATCATCCGATAGCGGATGACGTGCTTTTCAAGCGCTACGAGATTATGATGAAACTTAATAAATACGGAGACGCTGCCCTGTTTTTACAAAGCATACTCGAAAACTATTCACAGGATATATTAGCTGATAAGGCTCTGTTTTACCTGGCCGATTTGTATGAAAACAGACTTGGTGATAAACAGAAAGCGATGGGACTTTACCAGGATTTGCTGGTGAAATTTCCGGGAAGCATGTTTACCGTAGAAGCCAGGAAACGTTTCAGGTCTTTAAGGGGAGATGCGGTGAACTGATGTCGGAGATTCGCGCAAAAAAAAAACTCGGACAACATTTTCTCATTGACAGGAATATTGCGCAGGATATTGTGGGCAGTCTGACTGTCGCGGAAAACAGTCTGAAAATTCTTGAAATCGGACCGGGGACCGGCGTATTGACCCGGATACTGATCAAAAAATTCGGGAAGGATTTATTCGCTGTTGATATTGATCCCGAATCGGTAGCCTTTCTGAAAAAAAACATTCCGGAACTGGAGGAAAGGTTGCTGTTGGGTGATTTTCTGAGTCTTGATCTTGCCTCAGCGTTTAAAGGGTCTTTTGCGGTAATCGGGAATTTCCCCTATAATATCTCAACTCAGATTTTGTTTAAAATTCTTGACAACAGGGATCAGGTTCCTATGGTGGTGGGCATGTTTCAGAAAGAAGTAGCCGAGCGTATTGCCTCGGGGCCTGGCACTAAGGTGTATGGCATAATGAGTGTTTTGCTTCAGGCATTTTACAGAATCGAATACCTGTTTACAGTTTCTGAGGAGGTTTTTGATCCTCCTCCCAAAGTTAAATCAGCGGTAATCAGGTTGACCCGGAATGAGACGCATCAGTTGAATTGTGATGAAAAGCTTTTTGTGAGAGTTGTGAAGGCTGCTTTTAACCAGCGAAGGAAAATGCTTCGAAACGGATTGAAACAGTTTAAATTAAAAGCAGAATTTGGTTCCCATCCTTTTCTGACTGACCGGGCCGAACGTTTATCGGTGAAAGACTTTGTTGAGCTGACGAATATGTTAGAACACTAGTCCAATCGTCCTTTCTAAATTCTATTTAATACTACCTTTGTCGCACCGTAAATCAGTAATGCCATGCAATTCGAGCTCAGCGAGGCCTATTTGGAACAAATAAAGCTGGCTATTTCACGCTGCGATGAGCCCTATATTCTGGAGCAATTGCAGGTTTTGCATACAGCCGATCTGGCTGAAATTTTCAATGAACTTTCAAACGAAGAGGCCAAGTACCTGTATACTCATCTGGATGAAGAGGAGGCAGGAAAAGTACTGGTAGAAATGGAAGAGGATAAGCGGGAAAAATTTCTTTCCTCTTTAACATCAAAGGAAATAGCTGAACATATTGACAACATGGCTTCCGATGACGCAGCGGATGTAATTGCCGAATTGCCCGAGCGCGTCCAGGATGAGGTATTGTCCCACATGGAGGACAGCGGGCAGGCCAGCGATATCGTTGATCTGATGAATTACGATCAGAATACGGCCGGAGGCTTAATGGCGAAGGAACTTGTTAAGGTCAGAGTGGACGGCACCGTGCGTTCTTGTGTCAGAGAGTTACGCAAACAGGCCGAAGAAATAAAAAATATTTATACGATTTATGTTGTCGACACAGGCGAAAAACTTTTGGGCTTGCTTTCGCTGAAGAGCCTTCTGACGACCTCCCTGGGTACGTTGGTAAAAGATGTTTACAACCCCGAAATTATTTCGGTAAAAACAAATACACCTGCGGAGGATGTTGCGAAGATCATGGAGAAATACGATCTGGTCGTACTTCCGGTTACTGATGGCTTAGGCAAGCTGGTCGGCCGGATTACTATTGATGATATTGTGGATGTAATACGGGAGGAAGAAACGGAGGATGTTCAGCGTATGGGTGGTATGGAAGCACTTGACGAACCGTATATGAATATGGTTTTTTTACAGATGATAAAAAAACGCATAGGTTGGCTGGTGGTTTTGTTTATCGGTGAAACGCTGACCGCAACCGCAATGAGTTTTTTTCAGGATCAGATCGAAAAAGCAGTGGTTCTGGCACTTTTTGTCCCCTTAATTATTTCGAGCGGCGGAAATACAGGGTCACAGGCTTCAACACTGATTATCCGGGCACTTGCTCTGGGTGAAATTACAATCGGAGAGTGGTGGAAAATTATCCGAAAAGAGCTGCTGGTAGGTCTTACTTTAGGCGTGATTCTCGGCACCATTGGCTTTATGAGGATTGCCATCTGGTCAGCGTTTGTAACGATTTATGGACCCCATTGGCTTTTGGTGGGGGCTTGTGTGGGGGTTTCTCTTATAGGTGTGGTTTTGTGGGGGAATATTGTAGGCTCCCTTTTTCCGCTGTTGCTTAAAAAAGTCGGCATGGATCCTGCCGTGTCTTCTGCCCCTTTTGTTGCGACAATGGTTGATGTGACCGGTTTAATTATCTATTTTACAGTAGCATCGATTATGCTTCGTGGTATTTTGCTTTAGCTATGCAAAGAAAAATTCTTTTTCTGGATTCCGCTCATCCTCTCCTGGGAGAAGGATTGGAACAAATGGGGTTTTCATGCGATTACGCGTATGACTGGAATGAAGACCGGATCAGGGATAATTTGGGAGCTTACACCGGTGTTATTATCCGGAGCAAACTGAAATTTACCAAGGAACTGATTGACAAAGGTCCGCATCTTAAATTCATTGCCAGAGTCGGATCGGGGATGGAAAACATTGATACTCATTATGCGCAAAGCAAGGGAATTGATTGTCTGCATGCCCCTGAAGGAAACCGGATTGCAGTCGGAGAGCATACGCTGGGGATGCTTCTTTGCCTTTTTAATTCCATATGCCGGGCTGACCGGGAAGTTCGATCCGGAAAATGGCTCCGGGAACAAAACAGGGGAACCGAAATCAGCGGGAAAACGATCGGAATAATCGGATTTGGAAATACAGGCAGCGCATTTGCCGGCTGTCTTTCCGGTTTTGACTGTGATATTCTTGCTTACGATAAGTTTAAAAAAGGTTTTGGCACAGACCGGATCAGAGAAACGGACCTTGATTTTTTGTTCAACAATGCCCATGTCATCAGTATTCATCTCCCGCTTACAGCGGAAACCGGGTATTTTGTAAATGATTTGTTTCTTTCCCGTTTCAAAAAACCGATTGTCCTGATTAATACGTCAAGAGGCCCTATTGTTCAAACCGAAGATCTGGTTAAAAACATGAAAACCGGAAAGGTAACAGGTGCTTGTCTGGACGTATTGGAATATGAATCGGTTTCATTTGAAAATCTTGACAACTCTCAATTGCCTGAAGCTTTTCAATACCTTATAAAATCTGATCGGGTAGTACTTAGTCCGCACATCGCCGGCTGGACAGAGGAAAGTAAAATAAAAATGGCACAGGTCCTGCTCGGCAAGATTCAGCGCAGCACCAGTTGAACCGTATTCCTGCTTTTAACTTCCAGTAAAACGTTCTTTCCATTACAAACCCGGTCAATGGTGGCCTGGTCGTAGTTCCGGATCGTTGCCAATTCGAGCCCTGTATTGTAGCGTACCCGGTATTCCTTTTGCAGTTCGGCTACCAGTGTAGCAATTTTCTGCTCGTTGTAATCCAGGCAAACTGTGAAACTTATTGCTGAATTTTGCATGCTGTTTATTTTTAACTTGTAACCTGCGAACAGATGGAATATACCGCTCAGGTTTTCTTCCGCGATAAATGAAAAATCTTTTGGAAAAATGGAGATCAAAACCTGGTTAATCTTAAAAATAAAGCAAGGTACAGGAAGGGGAGTGGGTTTATTTAGTATCAGTGTACCGGGCTCCTGAGGTTTGAGGAAGGATCGCACATGCAGGGGAATGTTTTTATTCTGAAGAGGTTTTATTGTCTTGGGGTGAATAACGGTAGCTCCGTAATAGGCCAGTTCGATGGCGTCCTGATAAGACAAGTACGGGATCAGAACGGTCTGATCAAACCATTTTGGATCGGCATTCAGTACGCCCGGCACGTCCTTCCAGATGGTCAGGCTGTCCGAATTGCTGCAATGGGCCAGAATGGCGGCAGTATAATCAGATCCTTCCCGGCCAAGCGTTGTTGTTTTATTTTCGGGGCCCGCGCCTATAAAACCCTGTGTTATATAAAGTTGCTTTTCGTTGCTAAAGGTTTTCCGGATCAAACCCGAACTGAGTTCCCAGTCAACTTTTCCCTCCCTGTAGCAGGAATCTGTTTTTATAAAAGTACGGGCGTCTTTCCAAAGGATAGCAAATCCTTTGGCCTCCAGAAAGGAACTGATAATGGCAGAGGAGAGCAATTCGCCGTAGCTTACAATTTCGTCGTATTGCTGATCATAATCACTTGTGGGATTGGAAAGCAATACGATTTCAAGTAAAGAAAAAAGACTGTTTATCCGGTCGTATGCACCCGGATTCGTGTCATCAAATAGTTCTTTTGCAACATCCAAATGAAATTTTTTAACCCGGCCGAATACTTCAGAAACTGATTTTTCACCATGAAAATAGTGTTCCGTAAGAGTTTCCAGTTCGTTGGTAATTTTACCCATGGCCGAAACCACCAGGATCAGACCATCTGTTGAAGCCGACTTGAGGATTTTCGTAACATTCAATATCGAAGAGGCGTCTTTTACGGACGCGCCGCCAAATTTATATACCTTCATTAGCCCTCAAAGATAGTTTATGTTAAATTATCAAAAATTGCGATATTTGGTATCAGCGTAAAAACGGAAAAGACATGAGCAAAGTTAAAACATTGGGACAGTTTATTATTGAAAAACAATCTGACTTTCCTTATGCCAAGGGTGAACTTTCGCGTTTGCTCAGGGATATTGGTATAGCGTCAAAGATTATCAATCGTGAAGTAAGCAAAGCCGGGCTGGCTGATATTCTGGGCGAAGCAGGCGAGACTAACGTACAGGGTGAGCAAGTCAAAAAGCTCGACTTGTTTTCAAACGAACAAATGATTGCCGCCCTGACCGTCGGAGGTGAATGTTGTGCCATGGCGTCCGAAGAGAATGAGGATATCATTCCCATTGACAATGCGCAATCAGCAACGGCCAGGTATGTAGTTGCATTTGACCCGCTGGATGGTTCCTCTAATATTGACGCGAATGTTTCGGTTGGAACAATTTTTTCGATTTACCGCAGGACAAGTTTAAGCGGTCCCGGGAACACGGCTGATTTTTTGCAAAGAGGAACAGATCAGGTTGCTGCCGGGTATGTGATATACGGGTCTTCCACGATGCTTGTTTACACAACCGGAAAAGGGGTGAATGGCTTTACGCTTGACCCCTCTATCGGGGAATTTTGTCTTTCGCATCCCAATATGAAAATACCGAATGGAGGAAAAATATATTCGATTAACGAAGGAAACTATGTTCATTTTCCGGATGGGGTTAAAAAATTCATAAAATGGTGTCAGGAAGAGGATAAGCCTTCCAAAAGGCCGTTTTCTTCGAGATACATTGGCTCAGCCGTTGCGGATATTCACCGCAATCTTCTGTATGGAGGAATCTTTATTTATCCGACAACATCCACTTCTCCGAAGGGAAAACTCAGGCTCCTTTACGAATGCAATCCCCTTGCTTTTATTGTTGAACAGGCAGGAGGAAAGGCTACGGATGGTTTTGGACGGATACTTGAAATCGAATTGAATTCGCTTCACCAACGCTCCCCTTTGTTTATCGGTTCCACTGAAATGGTTGAGCGGGCTGAGGAATTCATGTCAAAATATTCCTCAGTAGAATTGAAAAACTGAGATTTCAGGACTTAAGACTCAGGATTTTACTTACATATTTTCCGATACTGTCAAATTCGATATTCACTTTATCGCCTGTTTTTATTTCTTTCAGGTTGGTATGATCTAGCGTATAGGGAATTACCGCTACAGAAAAGGAATTTTTCTTCGACCGGATTACGGTCAGACTTATACCATTCAGACAAACCGAGCCTTTTTCAACAGTTAAGAATCCGGGTCGATAGTCATATTCAAAGCTAAGTATGCGGCTTCCGGCGAGTTTCTGAACATGGCTGCAGGTAGCTCTGGTATCAATATGACCAAGTACCAGATGTCCGTCCAGGCGATCTCCTAGTTTCAGGCAACGCTCCAGATTAATTTCTGAACCTACTCCAAGGTCACCCAGATTGCTTCGTTTTATTGTTTCCTGAATAGCAACGACGCTATGTGTTTTCTTTTTTTTGTCAATGGCCACTACGGTAAGGCAAACCCCATTGTGCGAGAGGCTTTGGTCAATTTTTAATCCGTTAGAAATAGGGGAGGAGACCGTAATGGAAAGGTTTCCCTTTGTCTTTTCCAACGAGATGACCTTGCCGGTGGTTTCTGTAATTCCTGTAAACATATAGCTCTAAATTAACTTTTTTTTAACTTTAGCCGTGCTTAAATCCGAAAAAGACAGTGAAAAGATTTATTATACGATAGGAGAGGTTTCGGCTAAGTTCAAGGTCAATCGTTCTCTGATCCGGTTTTGGGAAAAGGAATTCGACATCATCCGGCCGCAAAAAAATAAAAAAGGGAACCGCCTTTTTACAAAGACCGATTTGGATAATTTTTATCTGATTTTTCATTTAGTGAAAGAAAGGGGGTATACCCTGCAGGGAGCGAAGGATAAACTCAAAGGAAATACAGAAGGAGCCCGTTCAAATGTGGAAATAGTAAAAACGCTGAATGGGGTAAAACAATTCCTGCTGGATTTGAAAAAGGAATTAAAATGAAGCAAAACCGGTACTGTTTCAGTTGTACTGTCCGGTGCTCAGGTAGTTCGCTACATAATCAAAAACACCCTCTTCCAACGAATGAAACGGGCGATTGTATCCAATCGTCTTTAATTTCTCCATATTGGCCTGAGTAAAGTATTGGTATTTATCCCGGATATCGGCAGGTGTATCGATGTATCCGATTCTGGAAGGTTTTTTAAGGGCGGCAAATACAGCATTTGCCAGATCCAGAAAAGTACGGGCCTTTCCGGTTCCTAAATTGTATATACCTGAATTTTTTCTATGCTGAAGCAGAAAGCAGCAAACTTCGGTTACGTCTTTCACATAGACGAAATCGCGCAATTGACCTCCGTCCTTGAACTGCGGATTGTGAGAGCGAAAGAGTTTTACTTCTCCCTTATCCATTACCTGATTGAAGGCGTGGTAAACAACGGATGCCATTCTGTTTTTGTGAAATTCGTTTGGCCCATAGACGTTAAAAAATTTAAGGCCCACCCAAAAATAGGGCTTGCGCTTCTGTTCAAGCACCCACTTATCAAATTCGTTTTTAGAAACAGCGTAGGGATTCAGAGGTTTCAGGCGATTGATAAGCTCAGGATTGTCGTCATAGCCGAATTCGCCCAAACCGTAAGTTGCCGCAGAGGATGCGTAAACAAGAGGCAGTCCGAATTCGACGCAAATTTTCCAAACCTCCTTGCTGTAATTGAGGTTGAGCCGGTCGAATAGTTCGGTATTGAATTCTGTTGTGTCTGTGCGGGCACCCATGTGAAATACAAACTGGGTAAACCGATGGTTGTCTTTCAGCCATTGGGGAAATTCCATACGGTCTATTTTCAGAGAATATCGCTTTCCGGCCAGGTTGGGCATTTTGTTTTCGGCAGAAAAATCATCCACCAGAACCAAGTCATTGAATCCTTCGGTATTTAATTTGCTGACTAAGCAGCTTCCTATAAAACCTGCGGCACCAGTTACAATAATCATAAGATGGGTTGAATTTCTGATTGAGACTCCACTGCAATAAGACCAAGATCCTTCATTTTGTTAATCAAAAGGTTGATGGCTTTTTTTCCCTCCTGACCAAGAGACAATGAAAATTCGTTTACGTAAAGTTTAATATGGCTGGCAATAACCTGTTCATCCAGCTCCTGAGCGTTTTTTTTGATAAAGTCCAGGCTTTCTGTTGGATTTGAAAATGCGTATGCAATGCTTTTTTTTAGGATGCGGACGATCTTCATTTTTACCTCATTATCCAATTCTTTTTTTACAACAATGCCTCCCAAGGGTATCGGGGAGTGGGTGCTTTTTTCCCAATAGTCTCCCAGATCCAGAATTTTAACGAGGCCTTTTTCCTGATAGGTAAATCTGTTTTCATGAATGATTACACCCAGGTCGGTTTTCCGGGACAAGACTGAATTTTCGATTTCCGAAAAAAGCAGCTCATTTTTGTTCGTTGCTTCAGGAAAAGCAAGGCTGAATAGAAGGTTGGCCGTGGTGTATTTTCCGGGAATGGCAATTTTCATCCCCTTTACCTTTTCTAAAGAGACAGCAGATCTTGCGATCAAAAGCGGGCCACAGCCAATTCCCAGTGCGCTCCCTGAATCAAGTAACAGATAGCGGTCAGTAAGGTATGCGAATGCATGAAAACTTACTTTTGTTGCATCCAGCTCAGCACTGAACGCCATGCGGTTAAGTTCTTCGATATCAGCAATACGGGGTGTGAATTCAATACCTTCGGTATCAATCTTTCCGTGAACCATGGCATCAAACATAAAACAGTCATTGGGGCATGGGGAAAAACCAATCGTGATACGATCGTTCATAGTTCCTCGATGATTTCAATCATGGTATTGCTGAGATTTTCAAGTGCCAGAGGAATGTTCCAATTGCCTTTGTTTCTGCGGTCAACGAAATTTGAAATGCTTCGGATTTGGGCAAAAGGCAAACTCTCCTTTTTGCAGGCAAACATGAATGCTGCTCCTTCCATACTCTCCACGTCTGGTTCAAGGCGCTCGACAATTTTTTTTATGCTCCCTTCATTTCCATGAGCGGTGTTCACGGTTATCCCCAGTACTTTGGGAAGTTTTTCAATTACACTGTTTTTAATGCTGGAATTGTTGTTTACCTCGCTGTTGTCCTGAAGTTTCAGGTCCCGTAGTGTTAAAAACCGGTCCCCGTCCTCTGCGCCCAATTCTGAAAAAATATCGTGGGTAACATTGACAACTTTTCCCAGTTCCAGGTTTTTTGTAAAGGAGCCCGCAATGCCGATATTAAATGCAATATCATAATTCTCGTTAAGCGCTTTCCCCATACTATAGCCCATTGCTGTCATCCCCACGCCGGTAATAAAAAAGGTAAGGCGCGATTTGGTAAATTCGGCTTCAATAACTGCATTGTTAAAATTCTGAATGACCTCTATTTTATTCAGCAGGGGTTCTATTTCAGAAAGGGTTGCAGAAGCAATAAGGATGTTCATTTAATCCGGATTAGCCTTATTGCAAAGCTATAATTTTAAACAATTAAAGTTATCTTTGCGTTGTAACAATTTTTCAATGATTTACATAACCCGAAGAGAGTGTTTTAATGCAGCGCATAAGTTGTTCAGGCCCGACTGGTCGGAAGCTGAAAATCTGGAACGGTTCGGTAAATGTGCCAATCCGAACTGGCATGGTCATAATTATGTTCTGTTTGTAACCGTGAAAGGTGAAATTGATCCCAAAACAGGATATTGCGCCAATCTGAAAGATCTGAGTTCCCTTATACGAACATGTGTAATTGATCAGCTAGATCATAAAAATCTGAACCTGGATGTTGCATTCATGAAAGATAAAATGACAAGCACGGAAGTCGTCGCCATTGAAATCTGGAAACAACTGGAAGGGCCTGTAGCCGGCCTGGGATGTAAAATGCATTGTGTAAAACTGGTTGAAACAGAAAACAATTATGTCGAATACTACGGATAAAATTGCTGAGCACTACCGGGAAATACTGATTCAGCTGGGTGAAAAACCCGAACGTGAGGGACTGCTGGATACGCCCGGAAGAGTATCCAGATCACTGCAGTTTTTAACGCAAGGGCACCTGATCGACCCTGCGGCTGTTTTGAAATCAGCCATGTTCAAAGATGAATACAAGCAAATGGTTGTTGTCAAGGACATTGAAATATACTCGTTGTGCGAACACCACCTGTTGCCTTTTTTTGGCAAAGTTCATGTTGCCTACATTCCCAACGGGCACATTGTCGGTTTAAGTAAAATTCCCAGAGTGGTCGATGCTTTTGCAAGGAGATTGCAGGTTCAGGAAAGGCTTACCGTGGAAATAAGAGACTGCCTGCAAAATACCCTGGAGCCGCTTGGGGTTGCGGTGGTAATGGAGGCAAGTCACCTGTGCATGCAAATGCGGGGTGTTCAAAAACAAAACTCGGTAACGACAACGTCTGCTTTTACTGGGGAATTTCTAAAAGACACGACCCGTAAAGAATTCATTAGTTTAATTTCCAACAAACTGCATTGATTATGAACGCATACATTTTTCCGGGTCAGGGTTCACAGTTTCCGGGCATGGGCAGGGATCTGCATCAAAATTCTGATAACGCGAGACTTCTTTTTGAAAAGGCCAATTCCATTTTGGGTTTCCGCATTACAGAAGTAATGTTTAACGGAACGGAGGAAGAGCTGAAACAGACGAATGTTACCCAACCCGCCATTTTTATTCATTCGGTAATTCTGGCCGAATTGTTAGGGGAGGCTTTCAGGCCGGATATGGTGGCCGGCCATTCATTGGGTGAATTTTCAGCTCTGGTAGCCAGCAAGACTTTGAGTTTTGAAAGTGCATTGGTGTTGGTTTCCAAACGTGCCTTGGCCATGCAAAAAGCCTGCAGCTTGCAGGCCTCTTCCATGGCGGCTGTTTTAAATCTGGATGACGCTGTTGTGGAGTCCATTTGCGCCGCGGTAACAGCTGAAGGAGATACGGTGGTTCCGGCAAATTACAATTGTCCGGGACAATTGGTTATTTCAGGAACAACTGCCGGCGTGAACAAAGCCTGTGAAAGACTGAAACTTGCAGGGGCAAAGCGAACGCTTTTGCTGCCCGTAGGAGGAGCCTTCCATTCCCCGCTTATGGAGCCTGCCAGGCTGGAACTGGAAGCTGCAATAAGAAGTACTGAATTTGCGAGTCCCATATGTCCGATTTATCAGAACGTAACAGCTGCCCCGGTTCTGGATCCCGAAAAAATCAAGACGAATTTAATTTTACAACTCACAGCTCCGGTTAAGTGGACGCAAACTATTCTGAAAATGATTGAGGACGGTGCTACCTCTTTTGTTGAGGTAGGTCCTGGCAAAGTATTGCAGGGCCTGGTTAAAAAGGTTAACAAAGACATGGAAGCGATCAGCGCTCAGCTATGAAAACCCTATGGCGATTTCTGCTGTTGACCGGAATCGGTTTTAGTCCGATTCCCTCCTTTGCCCAGTTTTTAAACTCGATCGGCATTACGGCCGGTATCACCTACGGAAATGAACGCTGGAAGGATCAGGATTTGCATCTGAACAAAGCTGAAAACTATCTGCTCAGGTACAATGGCAGCGTATTTGCTGAATTTTTCAGTTACGATCATGTGCGTTGGGTTTCTGAATTTCAGTACAATCAAAAGGGGAGTGAAGATCCGCTGGATAACGAAAAGTACACTACCAAAACCGATTACCTCTGCTTCAATAATTATTTAAAAATCAGGGATGAGTTACTTCGGATAATACCCTACGGTCTGATTGGTCCCCGGATAGAATATCGTCTTTCTGCAGCATCGTCGAGCCCTTTGGTTCTGAATTCAGGTGGGTTTACTTTAATTCATGTCAGTTTAGCGGTTGGTGCCGGAGTCGAATGGGTAGCTTATGGTCCGTTTAAATTTTTTACCGAAGCATTTTATAAT